>Ga0194055_10000203_pt1 | contig 46178 bp, 38 predicted proteins | sample SepL449m_MetaG_FD_155482 | JGI IMG/M metagenome (GOLD analysis project Ga0194055, IMG submission 155482) | Anoxic zone freshwater microbial communities from boreal shield lake in IISD Experimental Lakes Area, Ontario, Canada - Sep2016-L442-9m | ecosystem: Environmental > Aquatic > Freshwater >... | reverse complement strand
ACGTACCAGAGAGTGAGCGTCTGGGTGTAGCTCAGCACCCCGGAGACGGCACCGTTGACAACCAGCCGCTCGCCGAGTCGGCTTCGGTAAGCCCGGACCGACGCAGTCTCGGCCCCCGAACTGCGCAGCGGCCCGCTCGGCAGCAGGTGCCATGGGCCTTCGCCGGCCTCCGGGTGAGCCGGATACTCCTCGTAGACGGCGAGTTCGTTGCCGACGGCGCCGGGACGGATCAACTCGCGCCCGGAGTGCACTTCCACCAGGGAGACGACGCCGCCGCCCCGCGCCGGGTCCACCCGCAGCCGATGACGTTCGTTGCCGATCGCACACCCGTCGACCTCTTCCCAGCCGGACGGCTCGTGGCCATCGACGATCCGGTAGGTCCGCCACCCCAGCGGGCCCACCTCGTCCGCCCGCCAGCTCACCGAGTGGCCGTCGTCGTCCACCAGCGCCGGGAGTTCCGCGCCGTCGGCGTCGAGCACCGATACCCGGCTGCCTGCCGGCTCGTCGAGATGGACGGTGACGACGTCGGTTCGTCTGTGCCCCAAAGGATTCCAGACCACTACCGACGGTACCTCCGTGCTCACCGCGGCCGACAGCACCGCCAGCGAATTGGCACGCGCGGTCCGACCCAACTCCCAGGCGTCCCGCCAACCGGTCAGCAGATCGAGGTATACCTGATCGGACTCGCTGCCGGTGATGGCGTCGTGGTGAGCGCCCCAGGCCAGTTGCACCCATGCCTTGGCCAGCGCGGACTCCGGATAGCGGGCACCACCGAGCAAGGCGGCGAAGGTGGCGAACCGCTCGGCGCCGAGCACCGCATCCTCGGCCGCGCGGTTGGCCTGCTTGGTGTCGATGTAGGAGACGTCCTTGCCGGTGTAGATCGGGTTCATGTCGCGGGTCTGCGGCGACGGCGCGATCCCCCGCTCACGCAGTTCGGCCCGTACCGCGGCGAAGAAGTCGCCCGGCACCGCGCAGACGAAACGCGGCCAGGTGTAGCGGGCGTTCCAGTCTCGGTGGATGTCGGTCACCCAGGCGTTGGGCGGTGTGTAGTCGGTACCGACCGGCAGGAGCACGTTGCGGGTCAGTGCTACCGACTTCAGTTGTCGGAACAGCTCGTAGGTTGCTTCCTCGGCCTCCCCGAGTGTGGTCGACGAGTCCATCCACCACCCGGCCGCGTAGTGGGCCGGCATGTAGTGGGTCAATAAGCCGACGCCCGACGGCGCGATCCACTCGAACTCGCTGTGGAACTGCATTCGGCGGGGATCCCCGCTCCGTCCATCTTTTTGGCCTGCCATCGGCCCCCACTGGTGGTGCGGCCCGCGGGCCCAGCTGCTCGACGTGAGCCCGGCGTCGGCGGCCATTCCCGGAAACTGCGGGTCGTGGCCGAATACGTCGAGCTGCCAGGCGGTGGAAGGGTTCGCGCCAAGCACGTCGCGCTGAAAGCCGATGCCGTGCACAAAGTTTCGGATCGAAGTCTCCGGACCGGTGAGGTTTGTATTGGGCTCGTTGTAGGTACCGCCCATCACCTCGACCCGGCCCTCAGCGAGGAACCGGAGCAGATCGGCCCGGTCTTCGGGGTGGGCATCGAAATACGGCTTCAGGTAGTCCACCTCCGCCAGCACGAACTTGTAGACCGGGTCGCGGCGCGCCATCTCCAGATGTGCGGCGACCAACGCGAAGGCGTTGTTCTGCTTGCACCGGCCGGGCGGGTCCTCGGTCCAGACGCTGGTGTAGGCGCCCTGGGTGTTCCACCACACCGGGTCGTAATGGAAATGGCTGACCATGTGCATCGTCCAGCCCGGCTCGGCCACCTCGAACGTGAACTCCAGTTCACCGCCGCCGGTCACCACCCGCGCCGGCCGCCGCTCGCCGGGCACGGGGCTTTCAACGCGCACCGGGAGTTCGATCACGCCGCCGTCGACGACGGGCTCCCCGATCACCCCGAGTCCGTCGCCCTCGATACGGACCTCGGTCGGCTCGCCGCCGAATCTGATCCGGACGACCTGAAGCGGGGCGTCGGCCACGCCGACGAAGAGATCGGTCGACTCCGCCGAGATCAGCTGCACCGGAGCAAATCTACCTGTCGCAGGCCCTGCAGCCCTGGCGAAATTAGGGTCTGCCTGGTCGTATTTGGCAGACTGGTACGTATGAGTTCGGCCCCCGGAAGAAAAGCACACCCTCGCGACAACCATCGCGACGTCGCGAGGCTTGATCGGGTTCCGCTCCCCCTTGAGGCAGCCAGGATCGGGGTCACCGGCTGGCAACTCACCCGCACCGGCCTGCGCATCCTGACCAAACTGCCGGCCAAGGGCACGATTCCGGAGAAGGTGATCAAGGAGATCCCGCAGACCTTTGCCGATCTCGGCCCCACCTACGTCAAGTTCGGCCAGATCGTCGCGTCCAGCCCGGGCGCGTTCGGCGAGCAGCTGTCCCGCGAGTTCCGCGGCCTGCTCGATGACGTTCCGCCGGCCGACACCGCCGAGGTGCACAAGCTGATCACGCAGGAACTCGGGTCGGACCCCGCAGAACTGTTCGCCAGCTTCGACGAGGAGCCGTTCGCATCGGCATCGATCGCACAGGTCCATTTCGCCACGCTGCACACCGGCGAAGACGTCGTCGTCAAGATCCAGCGACCGGGCATCCGCCGGCGGGTCGCGGCCGATCTTCAGATCCTCCGTCGATTCGCCCAGGTGGTCGAACTGGCCAAACTGGGTAGGCGGCTCTCCGCACAGGACGTCGTCGCCGACTTCGCCGACAATCTCGCCGAGGAGCTCGATTTCCGCATCGAGGCGCAGTCCATGGAGGCGTGGGTATCTTCGCTGAAGAATTCCAAGTTGGGACGCAATATCACAGTGCCACAAGTACATTGGAAGTTCACCAGCGAACGCGTGCTGACCATGGAGCGGGTCCACGGTGTACGCATCGACGATCTTCCCGCGATCCGCAAGAAGGGTTTCGACGGCACTGAGTTGGTGAAGGCACTGTTGTTCTCCACCTTCGAGGGCGGTCTGCGCCACGGGCTATTCCACGGCGACCTGCACGCCGGCAACCTGCTGGTCGACGACGGCGGCCGCATCGTCTTCCTGGACTTCGGCATCATGGGTCGCATCGACCCGCGGCTGCGGTGGTTGCTGCGCGAACTGGTCTACGCCCTGCTCGTGAAAAAGGACCATGCCTCCGCCGGCAAGATCCTGGTGCTGATGGGCGCTGTCGGCAAAATGAAGCCGGAACCGCAGGCCGCCAAGGACCTCGAAGCCTTCACCACCCCGCTCGCCATGAAGAACCTCGGCGATATGTCGTACTCGGAGATCGGCCGGCAACTCTCAACGCTGGCCGATGCGTATGACGTCAAGCTGCCGCGCGAACTGGTGCTGATCGGCAAGCAATTCCTCTATGTTGAGCGGTACATGAAGCTGTTGGCCCCGAAGTGGCAGATGATGAGTGATCCCGAGTTGACCGGTTATTTCGCCAATTTCATGGTCGAGGTCAGTAGGGAGCATCAGAGCGATGTCGAAGCCTGATCCCACGGCCGTCCGGTCCGGCTACGCACAACGGCTCTGGAACGGGCCCGAGCCGCTCGAGATCGAGATCCACTACGAAGACCTCGGATCGCTCGACGATCCGCCGGTCCTGCTGATCATGGGACTCGGCGCCCAGTTGGTGCTGTGGCGCGCGGAGTTCTGCCAGAAATTGGTCGACAAGGGCTACCGCGTGATCCGGTTCGACAACCGAGATGTCGGCTTATCGACCAAGCTGCACGGCCGCAGAGTCGACAACGCGTTGATTCCCCGCCTGATGCGTTCATTTGTTGGGCTGCCGACCCCGTCGGTGTACCGGCTGGAGGATCTGGCCGAGGACGCGACCGCAGTGCTCGACCACCTCGGCATCGAGCGTGCGCATGTCGTCGGGGCTTCCATGGGCGGGATGATCGCCCAGATCTTCGCCGCGACGTATCCCGAGCGCACCGCCGGCCTGGGCGTCATCTTCTCCTCCAACAACTCCCCGCTGTTGCCCCCACCGGCACCGGAGGCCCTGTTGGCGTTACTCAGAGGCCCGCACCCCAGTTCCCCGCGGGAGGTCATCGTGGAGAACTCGGTGCGGGTGTCGAAAATCATCGGTAGTCCCGCCTACCGGAAGTCCGACGACAAGCTGCGGGCCGACGCGAACGAGAGCTACGAGCGCTGCTTCTACCCGCAGGGAATCGGAAGGCACTTCGGCGCGATCATGGGCAGCGGCAGCCTCAAGCGCTACGACGTCCGGATCAGCGCTCCGACCGTCGTCATCCACGGCCGCGCCGACCGGCTGATGCGACCCGCGGGCGGCCGCGCGATCGCCGCTGCGATTCCGGGAGCAAGGCTCGTGCTTTTCGACGGCATGGGACACGACCTCCCAGAACCGCTGTGGGACCCGATCATCGCCGAATTGGATTCCACGTTTTCGGGAGTCACAATGGCCACCAGCAGGCCAGGGCGCGACGGACCCGGATGACTCCGGAGGCGATCGACACGGCTAACATATTTGGATGAATCCGGGGGAAACGCTGACCTTCTCCCTCATCCGAGACACCACCCACGGCGTTGGTGTCGCGGCTAAATACGCGGGAGAGCGATGACATTCATGCCTGAGACCGGCGATACCAAAGACTTGCGGCCACATTTCGAGGACATCCAGGCCCATTACGACCTGTCCGACGATTTCTTCGGGCTGTTCCAGGATCCGACCCGCAAGTACAGCTGCGCGTATTTCACCGGTCCGGACGTCACGCTGTCTGAGGCTCAGATCGCCAACGTCGACCTGAACCTCGACAAGCTTGATCTCAAGCCGGGGATGACTCTGCTGGAGATCGGTTGCGGGTGGGGTCTGACCCTCCAGCGCGCCATGGAGAAGTATGACGTCAACGTGATCGGCCTGACGCTGTCGAGGAATCAGCAGGCCTACTGCCGCCAACTGGTGGAAACCGTCAATAGCGACCGGACCTTCGACGTCCGACTGCAGGGATGGGAGCAGTTCCACTCCCCCGTCGACCGGATCGTGTCCATCGAGGCCTTCGAACACTTCGGATTCGAGCGGTACGACGACTTCTTCAAGAACTGCTTCGACATCCTGCCCGACGACGGCCGGATGACGATCCAGAGCTCGGTGGGCTACCACCCTTTGGATATGGCCGCGCGAGGCAAGAAGCTGACGTTCGAGCTGGCCCGGTTCATCAAATTCATGCTGACCGAGATATTCCCGGGCGGGCGGATTCCCAGTACGCAGATGATGGTCGACCACGGCCAGAAGGCCGGCTTCGTCGTGCCCGAGACCGTGTCGCTTCGCAACCACTACATCAAGACTCTCGGCCTGTGGGCGGATGCGCTCGAGCGCAACAAGCAGACGGCGATCGCCGCCACCGACGAGGAGAACTACCACCGCTACCTGCGCTATCTCAAGGGCTGCCAGTTCTACTTCATCGACGAGAGCATTGACGTCAGCCTGGTGACGTATCTGAAACCCGGTGCGGTCGCCGCCTAGTGCCAGAGCTGGAATCCAAGGACCGCCCGAGCCTGAGTCGGAGCTGTGCTTTCCCTAACTTTTACTTAAGCGAAAGGTTTGGCGAAGTTCGTGTTTCGAGTTGACATGACCAGCCTGCGATGGCACTCTTCACTTGAGATCCGAAACAAATCCACGTAGGGGATGGGAACACCGCCGATGAGTACCACTACCGCGCGATTTCAGCTGGGTACCGCCGGCCTAGTTATTGCAGCCGCGGCCTCGCTGGCGCCGGTGATTGCCCAGGCCGACGTCGTGGCTCCCCTGCGTCCTGCGTTGACGTCGTTCGCTCAGGGCTTGGGCGACACCGCCGGACAGCCAATCGGAGTCGCGTGCGACAACCCCGATGGCACCGGCGCCTGCGTCCTTCTTGATGCGGCCCAGGCCAACGCCCTGGCCTCCGCCAATGCAACGTCTGCCGGATCCTGGTTCAAGCCGATCTTCCAGAACCAGCTGTGGTGGTTCGGCAAGCCGAATCCGAATCCGCCGACGCAGAACGTTATCCTCGAGTTTCAGCCGGTGAATCTTCCGCTTGTCGGCTGGTTCTTCGGCTTGTTCCCCAATACCAATTTTGAGGCCTGCGTCCTGGGATTCACTACGACGATCGGCCCCTACGGCAGCGTTACCGTCTCGACCAGCCGCGGTTGCGCCTGACCGCATCCGACATCCGTCAGCAATGGGGCGGCCGCACTCCGGCCGCCCCTTTGCTGTGTCAAAGGCCGTTTTGAGGAACTGCTGAGTGAGCATCGAGCGCAATCCCGTCGGTCGGCAGACCGCCGATCGCGGTCCACTGCGGTGGATTGCATTCGCATTCATCGCACTGGTCGCCCTGTTCGTGGCATGGATCGCCGTCACAGCGTTCGGCGCGAAGTCCCAACTGCAGCAGGTACGTGACAGCGCTCAGCAGGTCAAGGAAGCACTCATCAAGGGCGATACGAACGCCGCGGTTGAGTGGGCCGACAAGGCGGTCACACAGTCGCAGTCCGCCCAGCGCTCGACTCACTCAACCGCCTGGAACATTGCTGCCGGCATTCCGCTGCTCGGGGGGCCGATCAAGAGTGCGCAGCAGATGTCGGACGTCGTCGCCGGCTTGGCTAGCGATGTCCTTCGCCCAGGGGCCAGGGCTGGCGTCGGCCTGTCACCGAGCAAGATGTACGCGAATGGACGCATTGACGTGCAACTGCTCCGTCAGCAGGGGCCGGAGCTCCAGTCGCTCGCCGACAGCGCCGGGCGAATCAACATCCAAGCCGGTGCGATTCCCTCGGCGAGCCTTATCTCACCGATCCAGAATGCCCGCGCCCAGTTACAGGAGCAGACGGCGAGCACAGCGGGGCTGCTGCGGAATTCCGCTCTGGCCGCGCAGATCGGCCCGGCCATGATGGGCGCCGATGGACCGCGTACCTATCTGATGGCGTTTCAAACCAACGCCGAGGCGCGTGGCACCGGCGGCCTGCTCGGCGGATTCGGTGTACTTCGGTTCGACAACGGCAAGCCGTCAGTCGACACGCTGGCTCCCAACAGCGAGCTTTCTGGGGCTTCGGCGGTGGTGGATCTGGGCCCGGATTTTCGCGACCAGTACGGCTTCACCAACCCGTTCACCGATTTCCGCAACAGCAACCTGAGCTCACATTTTCCCTACGCCGCACAGATATGGAAATCGATGTGGGAGCGCCAGTCCGGCGTCAGGGTGGACGGCGTGATCGCGCTCGACCCTGTGGCGCTGAGCTACATCCTCGCCGCTGAAGGCCCGGTCACCCTCGCCGACGGACAGGTCGTCACGGCGGACAACGTCGTCGAGTTGACGGAATCCACCGCCTACGTCAAATTCCCGACCGACCAGGCCGCTCGCAAGAAATACCTCCAGGACATCGCTAACGAGGTCGTCAAGAAAACGACCGGCCAAGTGCGCTCCCCTGGCAAATTGCTGGAGGCTCTGGGCAGGGGCGCCTCCGAACGTCGGATCATGGTGTGGAGCGCAGTGCCGGCCGAACAGAGTGTTCTCGAACAGACTCCCCTGGGACACGTCATCCCCGACGACCCGGCTCCCTACGCTGCGGTCGTCATCAACAACCTCGGCGGCAACAAGATGGACTACTACCTGAGGCGCGAGATCAAGTACACCGCCGACGGTTGTAGCGGTGATATGCGTACCTCAAGCATCACGGTGCGGTTGTCCAACACCGCAGGCGACCGGCGACTGCCCGACTACGTCGCAGGTACGATGGGCCTCATCCCGGGACTCCCAATGAAGATATCGCCCGGCACTATGGTTACTTCGGTGCGTGTCATCGCCACAAAGGGCGCGAAACTGGTGAGCATCACCTCGAACGGAGAACGTATTTCCGCGGTCAGACACGACGAACGCGGGCACCCTACGTTCGAAGTGCAGGTCGCGATTCCGCCGGGCCAGAGTGGCGAATTGAGCTTCCAGCTTTCCGAGCCAACGGCGAAGGGTGAACCTCGTGTTCCCGTCCAGCCGTTGATAGACGTCGTGAGCCCGGACGTCTCCGTGCCGGCGTGTCAGTGAAGGGACTAAGACATATGGGGCTTAAACCGTGAATCTCCATGACTTCAATAGAATCTTTCGCACACGCAAGCTGTTCATCGCCATTACCACGCTTCTAACGCTGCTCGCGGCTATCGCAGTCACCCTCCTCACGACTCCGCGCTACCAGGCATCGACACGGCTCTTCGTATCCACCACGTCAAGCAATTCGATCACCGAGCAGTACCAGGGGAACCGACTGTCGCAGGATCGGGTCGTCTCCTACATCGAACTCCTCAAGGGTCAGACGTTGGCGCAACGGACGATCGACACGCTCGCCCTCAACATGACCGCAGAACAACTGCGTGCAAAGGTGGACGCAACGTCCAAAGTCGATACAGTTCTCATTAAGGTGTCCGTCCTCGACCAGAATCCGGTCCAAGCCCGGGATATCGCCAATACCCTTTCCGATGAGTTTGTCTCGTTGGTTAGGGAACTCGAAACACCGGGACCCGGACAGAGGCCTGATGCACGAGTTGTTGTGGAACAGCGTGCGATGGTCCCGGAGAGGCCCGTAGTCCCCAGGAAAGCCAGGAACATAGCTCTTGGACTCCTCTTAGGCCTCGCGTTTGGTGTGGGACTCGCCGTCCTTAGGGACTTCTTCGACAACACCGTCAAGGACCGGGAAACGCTCGAAGAGATCACCGGCGTCGGCCTGGTGGGCAGCATTCCATCGGACAAGGATCGCCGGGATAATCCGGCAATCTCATTCGATACCGACAACTCTCGAATCGCCGAGGCGTTCCGCAAACTGCGCACAAATCTGCAGTTCCTCAATGTTGACAACCCACCTCGGGTCATGGTCATAACTAGTGCGGCCCCCAGCGAGGGCAAATCCACCACATCGATCAACATTGCACTTGCGCTCGCTGAGGCCGACAACAACGTTGTGTTGGTCGACGGCGACATGCGGCGACCCTCGTTGGACAAATATCTGGGTCTTGTCGGCGCGGTCGGCTTCAGCTCTGTTCTGGGTGGCGGCGCCAGTCTCGACGAGGTGCTACAGACGACGAAGTTCGACGGCCTGACCGTCCTGACCGCTGGGCCTATCCCACCCAATCCCAGCGAGCTCCTAGGATCTTTTGCGGCGAAGAAAGTACTCGGAGAGCTACGCGAGCGCTTCGACTACGTGATCGTGGATTCGTCCCCTCTTCTTGCGGTCACCGATGGCGCCATTCTGTCGACCAATGCCGATGGCACGCTCATCATGGTGCGATCGGGACGGACTAAGCGAGAAGGCCTAGCGCACGCGGTGGGCGCCTTGCGCGATGTTGGAGCCTCCCTGCTTGGGGCTGTACTGGTGATGACTCCGACGCGCGGTCCCGAGTCCTACTACGAATACGACTACGGCTACGGCTACGGCTACGGCTACGGCTACGGCTACGGCTACGGCGATGGCGCCGGCGACAGCGCCGACCGTGATGCATCGAGTCAAGACGCCGGCGAAGGCCAAGACGCCGGCGAAGGCCAAGATGCCCGCGAAGCATGATCCGTTCGTTACGCAAGGAACGCCCCGCTAAACGGGGGTGAGGTCGCCGAGCTACGACCGGAATCCGGCGACGATGTAGATTGTGAGCACACCGATACCTATTCGAGGAATCAAACGGCGACGGTGGCAGTCGAATATGACTACATCGGCGTGTCGGAGGAGGCACACGACATCCGCTGAGATCGCGGTGGTCGGGGCACCTCTGGCCCACATCGCACGTGTTCGATTGGACTAAGGGGAACAATGGTTACTGCGTTGGTCAGGCAGGGTCGACGTCGTCGCAGAAGGAGTGCCGCGGCTGAAACTGTTTCCAGTCAGCGCCTGGACATTCAGGGCCTCCGGATGGTGGCCGTCCTCTCGGTATTCGCCTTCCACCTGACCGGCTCGCCTCGCGGTGGATTCGTCGGTGTCGACGTATTCTTCGTTATCTCCGGCTTTCTCATCACCGGCAACCTGCTGCGGACCGCATCGAAGCACGGCAATATTTCGTTCAGCCGTTTCTACTGGAATCGAATTCGCCGCATCGTCCCTGCTGCGACACTCGTGCTAATTCTCACTTGGATCGTCTCGATGCTGGTGTTTCAGCCTTTCCGCGCCCATCAAGTCGGCATCGACGCATTTTTCGCGTTCATCTTCATGTCCAACTGGCGGTTCGCCATGGAGAAAACCGACTATTTTGGTGCCTACGACGCCATCTCACCGATACAGCACTATTGGTCGCTATCGGTGGAAGAGCAGTTCTACTTCGTCTGGCCGGCACTGATCTTCGTCATCAGCCTCGTTGTTCTCCGTAAAGCTGCGGGCGACTCTTTCAGAATGCGTCTCACCGGAACAGTCATGGCGTTGGTAATCGCGACGTCGTTCGCATGGGCCGTGTACATGACAAAGAACGCGGAGACGTGGGCGTATTTCGATACGTTTTCGCGCGTGTGGGAACTGGGCACTGGAGCACTGTTGGCCACAGCAGTCGGCCCCCTGGCCCGGATACCCGCCGCCCGCAAACCACTTCTGTCGTGGGCCGGTCTGGGGTTGATCGCTGTCAGCTTCGGCGTCATCGCTGAGGGCAGCGTCGGCTTGCCGGCCCCTTGGATGCTGCTTCCAGTGGCAGGTTCGGCGCTCGTCATCGCGGCCGGCGTCGGTGGCGAGCCCAAAGGCCAGAGCTTCCTACGCAACCCCGTGTCGGTTTATATCGGCAACATCTCCTATTCGCTGTATCTCGTCCACTGGCCGGTGATCGTCATCCTCGGATCACTGGTGACGGGCCGAGACGCGTACTTTATGGTCACCGCTGTGGCCATCTCGTTCGGACTGGCGATCGCGTCCTATCACTTCGTCGAGAACCCGCTCCGCCGTTTCACACGCGACACATGGGCCACCACGATCGACGGGTTCAGCCGAGGTCGAGGAAGACTCTCCCCGTCGAACCGCAATGCCGCCGTGGCGGCACTCACACTGGTAACGCTGGGATTAGCGACCTACGCCGCTAATCCCAACCTCTTCTACCGGCCGGCTCCACCGCAGTCGAAGAACACGTCGGTCGCTGGCAGTGCTGTCACGACAGCTACTAACATGCCGTCCACCGGCCTGACACCTCAACTCAAACTAGGACCGAAGGGAACGTCGCTACAACAAGACATTTCCGCCGCACTGACTTCGTCCACCTGGCCGAACCCACTCGACCCCACGATCGACGCGCTGGGCACCAACCACGGGGAATTAGTTGCCGGAGTACCGGGTTGCGGCGCGCCCACACCCGAGCCCGGGCCGGGTGAGTGCACGTTCGGATCCCCTACCGCACCGCTGCGCGTCGTGATTGTCGGTAACTCCGTTGCCGCGGGTTACGCCGGTCCGCTTTCCGACATGGCCCTCAACTCCGGTGGCGCGATCCAGTTCCACACAGAGGCTCTGTCGGCGTGCAACTTCTCCGAACAACTGATCACCTCGGCCGACAAGAACTACCTTTCGGTTTGCCCTGCCCGCAAACAACATGCCGTTGATTTCATCAACTCCACCAAACCCGATGTCGTCATCGTTTCCAACACATACGCGACCAAAAAGGTGGAGGGAACCGACCAAACACTTTCGCCAACCGAGTGGACGCAATCTGTTCGCGCCCTGATCGACAAGTTCCGACCGAGTACCAAGAAGATCGTGCTGCTGGCACCACCGCCGGGTGACGTCACAATCGTGGACTGTTACGGAAAGCGGTCAAGCACCCCGCAAGACTGCGTGGGCGAGCCGAGCGCATTCTGGTCGGAGATGGCCGCTGCAGAACAGGAACTTGCGCAAGCTGTCGGCGGTACGTGGATCGATTCGACGCCGTGGTTCTGCAATTCCGACGCTCAGTGCCCCAGCTTTGTCGGTTCGACGGTGACCAAAGCCGACAGCGCACATATGACCCGGGCTTATGGAGACAAGGCCATCGCAGCGATGCGCGAGACGTTCACGAGCCAGGGCATCTTCTGAACGGCTTGTCCCTCAACGAAGGCACAGGTCAATGACGGGTGGCAACAGATCGGCAATCTGCGCGCCGACCATCTCAAAGAACTCCGCAGATTCCCCAATCGGATCAATCACATCCGGAACGTTCAGAGACGCGAGGCGCGGGCGCAAAGATGCTAGCTGCAGAATGCTCGCCGGCTGAAACTCCTTAGCCAGCTCGGAAGCCTCGCCAAGCGAAAAGGTGCGGTGCAGTTTGGTGGGCGCGCGCTCAAGGACCTCGTGCGTTTGCGCGGCTGTCATGGTCAGGATCAGATCAGCGCCAGAGGAGATCTTCGCCGACAACTGCCGCGCGGCGAAATCCGACGTCTGAGCCCCGTATTCATTGAGAACGCGCGCTGCGTGCGGGTGAATCGGGTGACCGATGACAGCACGAACACCAGCACTTGATGCCGTGACCCCCTCGACGCCGCGACGCGACAGATACAAGTTCGTCAGACGCTCGGCGGTGGGCGAACGGCAGATGTTTCCGGCACAGACGAAAAGTACATGCACCGGCCCAATATCCCTTGCTCTTCTTAGGGACGCGTAGCGCGAGCCCACTCGAGTTGACGCGCGATTCCCTCCCGGAGATCGACCTTGGGCTCCCACCCCAGGACGGACCGGATCGCCGTCGTATCGCCGCCGGTCTTATCGACATCGCCTGCAATTGGATCGATCCGTCGCACAGCAAGTCGGGAACCGGTCAGATCCTCAAGGATCTCCAGCATGTCGTTGACCGAGGCATGGGATCCGCCGGCAACATTAAGAACCGTGCCGGGTTTGGCACTTTTCTGAGCTGCAAGCACGTTCGCTTCGACGACGTCGTCGACGTAGGTGAAGTCACGCACCTGTTCACCGGTGCCGTACACCACGATCTCGTCGCCGCCGACAGCGGCTCTGACGAACCGGGTCAAAGCCATATCGGGACGCTGACGCGGACCGTACACCGTGAAGTAGCGCAGCGACACGGTGTTCACTCCGAAGTTCGTCCCGTACAGACAACACAGGTGCTCTGCCGCGAGTTTCGTCACTCCATACGGACTGACCGGCTGCGGCCTAAGTGTCTCCACGGTCGGGTAGCGCTCTGCGTTGCCGTACACCGACGACGAGGAGGCGTACACGATGCGCTTCAAGCCAGGCTTTCGGCGACTTGCTTCCAGCAATCGTTGCGTGGCCTCGATATTGGCATAGGTGTAGGCAGTGAACTCAGATCCCCACGAGGCACGGACACCGGGTTGGCCGGCGAGATGGAAGACCAGGTCGACGTCGTCGAGCAGCGCGTCGAGGTCAACTGTGTTCAGATCGCCCTCGATTAGTCTCGCCCCGGCGCGTTCCCCAGTCTCGGCGTTGGTGCGTTTGAGCGCCACATCGTAATAGTCGGTGAAGGAATCCAGTCCAACCACGTCATAGCCCTCAGCGCACAGCCGGACCGTCAGATGGGAACCGATGAACCCTGCGGCACCGGTAACAAGAGCGCGCACAACAATCCCTTCCACTGGTCGACTCCAACGCTGATGAACGACCAGCCCTTCAGGACTTTACCCGAGCACCCGGGATGCACCTCAAGACAGTTCACGGTCTATCTTCGTTAGGACCGTCCGGCGACTTATGTGCGGACGTGGTCGATACGAGAGGGACAACTCGGTGACTAGGCCGGACAGGGATCAAAAGGTCGGGACTGCGCTTCGCGGCACGCGGGTTTTCGTGACTGGTGGTTCGGGTTTCATCGGCCGTGCCGTGTGTCGGCTACTGCTCGGGAACGGCGCCGAGGTGCTGAACTTCGACCTGCGTCCCTGGGCTGCCGGGGATCCGGGGCCGCGCACACTAATCGGCGATATCGAGGACTACGGCGCCTTGGAGGACACATGTCGCGATTTCGATCCGACTGTCTTCATCCACCTCGCAGCGTTCGCATCCATCGACGCGACAACCCGATCTGACTTCTCCAGTATCTGGAACGGAACGCGCTCAGCCGCTGCTGCATTCGCCGCAGCGACTTCCCCGAGACGCTTCGTGAACATCTCAACTCAGCTCGTCATCGGACCCGGTCCCCAACCCACAAACCTGTTGGCATACGAGCCGTACACAGCCTACGGCGAAGCCAAAACGGAAGCCGAAGAGTATCTGCGCGGATTCCCCCGCCCTTACGAGGTGGTGCATGTTCGCCCGGTGACCATATGGGGCCCGCACCACCCGACTTTCGCGGGATCGATAATGCGCTACATCGACAAGGGTTGGTATCTTCACCCCGTCGCCGGCAAGCCGATAATCCGCAGCTACGGATACGTAGACAACTGTGCCGGGCAGATCGTCAGTGTGGGATTCTCCGACGAAGTCGTCGACGGCGACGTCTATTACGCCGGCGATGGGGCCATCGATTCCGCCGAATTTCTCGACGGCATTTCCCTGGCACTTCGGGGCAAACCTGTTCATCGGCTACCGCTGGGACTCCTGCGAGGAATGGGCGCGTTCGGGACATTCGCCCGCCGAATGGGTGTTCCCTTTCCGCTCGACCGCGAGCGGGTGATGCGCATGAGTACCGATTACATCGTGCCACTGGACGCGATGCAGCGTGTCATGGCGTTCAACCCTGTGCCCTTCGAAGTGGGAATGAAACGCACTGCGCAATGGTACAAATCCGGTGCCGGCGTTCGGTGGGAACCACAGTCGTGACTCAGCCCGGGATCGTTGCGGTAGGCCCGTTCCCGCCATTCGTCGGAGGGGCTGCGAAGAACACTGCGATCATCTGCGACGAACTTGAGAATCGCGGTACACGGGTGACTCGATTACCCACCAACAAGACTCGCGGTCGAGCTGAACACTCCCAGTCGCTGTCCTACTATGTCGACCGGACCTCCGGGTTCCTCGGGAATGTCGCGCGGATGATCGCCGCGTCGAGAAAGGGCCGGAACTCGACTGTCTATCTGATACCGGACGGCGGCCCCGGGATAGCTTTTTCAGCAGTCTACGCACGTATTGCAGCAGCACGATTCGGACGACTGGTTGTCCACCACCGTAACTACAGTCACGTACGCGAACACAACGACTTAATGGCCCGTCTCGTTGAGGCGGCACCCGTAGACACGTTCCACGTGTTCCTCGATCCGATCATGGAGGACAAGTTCCGACGCCTCTACTCCACTCATATCCGATCCATGTATGTACCCAATGCCGCAACCTGCGACCTTGAGGCTAGCCAGGACCAGCCCGACGTCGATTCCGATTCCCCTGTGACTATTGGTTTTTTGAGCAACCTCGTGGAAGACAAAGGCTTCGACGTTGTGGCAGAGGCGTTTCCGATGATTGCCGAGCGACTCGGCTCCCAGGCCCGTTTTCTTCTTGCCGGCAGACCTGTCGGCGAACTGAATAACGCCCGCATCGAAGCCATGCGGCAATCAATCGGCGAACGCCTCGATTACCGCGGCGAAGTGTTCGGTGAGCAGAAGAGAAGATTTTTCGAAGCCTGCGATATCTTCGTCTTCCCATCCCGGTTCGGCCAAGAAGGCCAGCCAAATGTGTTGTACGAAGCCATGGCCGCGGGCGCGGCCATCGTCTCGACGGACTGGGCCGGCATACCATGGGTACTCAGCGACAGCGTCTCACGGACCATTCAACCGGGATCGGAAGGCGCACGCGATCTGGTATCAGCCGTTGAGGATCTCATCAGGTCTGGCGAACTGCGAACGGCCCGCCGCAGACAAATCGAAGCATTTCTGAGCAAGAAGGCCGATGCGGATGAACGCTACGCGCAATTCATCGAACTGCTACGCGGCGACGACTGACCATCAGTGGTTGTTTTCGCGGTACCACTGCTCGAAAACATATACGGCCCAAAGGAAATTCTCATGGTTCTTGCGACCGCTCACGTGCTCATCGACGAGCGATTCAATGGCACCTGCTTTGAAGAACCCACTGGAAGTCAGCCAGCCGCCATGCAAGGCGTCACGGAGAGCGGGCGCAAGCGGTCCACGGAACCAGTGCCTGATGGGCATCGCAAACCCCTGTTTCGGTCGCGAAAACAGTTCCGCCGGAAGCAGACGACCGAGTACACGACGCAGTACCAACTTGTCATCCACACCTGAGATGTACAGACGTTGCGGCAGTGAGCGCGCGAATTCCACCACACGATAATCCAAGAGCGGATTGCGGCCTTCCAGCCCGCACGCCATGGTCGCCCGGTCCACTTTTACCAGGATGTCGTCAACCAGATAAGAGCGAAGATCCAGATCCATGAAACGCTCGATGAGATCCGCGGAGGGCACATCTGCCGCCAGACGTTCATCGAACCAATCCGCGGCGCTGGCCGCGAAATTAGTTGTGATGCTGCGGTAACTACGGGTCTTGAGCGGGCCTCGCATGTAGGCGTAGAGGGCGCTGGTGTTCGGCTGCCCGAGTGCGGACAAACCCATCGCGATACGGTGCGGTAAGGGCCACTCGTTCGCGGCCTTCAGAACCGGCGCAGCCGCGGAAAGCCGACCCCGCCAAGGGTCGAGGCGCCGCAGATGACGGTAATACGGGTAGCCGGCGAACAATTCGTCGCCACCGTCGCCGGACAGCGCAACGGTGACCTCCGTCCGCGCAAGTCTCGACACCGCCAAGGTCGGTATCGCCGACGCGTCAGCGAACGGCTCGTCGTAGTGGTCGGGCATCTCGGCAGCGATCTCCAGGAGATCCTCCGGACGGAGAAAAGCCTCCACATGTTGGGTACCAAGACGACTGGCCACGTCGTGGGCGTGCGTCGACTCGTCGAAATCAGCCTCGGCGAAGCCGACGGTGAACGTGCGAACCGCCGACGTGTTTCGGGCCATCAGCGAAACGATGGTGGATGAATCCACACCACCGCTGAGAAAAGCACCCACGGGGACATCGCTGATGAGCCGATAGCGGACGCTGGACTCGAGCAATTCCTCAAGTTCGTCGGCAACCTCGTCGATGCTCGACGCCACTTCCGCGCCACGGGGCGCAAGCGACCAGTATCGCTGCATACGCACAGCGCCATCCGGCGTGCACTCCAACCACGTTCCCGGCTCAAGTTTGCGGACTGCCGTGTAGATGGAGTGCGGGGCCGGAATGTAAGCCATCTGGAAATAGAGGTCGGCGGCCTCGGCCGAGATGTCACGAGGCACGTCAGAGAAGGCGGTGACGGCTTTGACCGTGGAGCCGAACACCATTCGCTTGTGGTTGAGAGAGTAGTAGAGCGGCTTGACGCCGATCCGGTCGCGAGCTACCCACAGCCGACGAGATGCGCCGTCCCACAATGCGAACGCGAACATCCCGTTGAATCGGCTGAGACAATCGTGGCCCCATTGCCGGTACGCCGCCAGAATCACTTCCGTATCGGTTCCCGTCGAGAAACGGTGGCCGGCCGCCGTCAACTCCGCTCGGATGTCCTGGAAGTTGTAGATCTCGCCGTTGTAGGTGATGGCCAGGTGGCCATCCACCATGGGCTGCGCTCCGCGCTCCGACAGATCGAGAATCGACAAACGCCGGTGCGCAAGACCGACTGCGCCGCTGATCCATGTCCCGGCGCCGTCGGGCCCACGGTTGGCGAGCATGTCCCGGGCACGGCTGAGTTCTACCTCATCGATCGGCGCACCGTCGAAGTTGAGGCGTCCGACTATTCCGCACATCTACTCGGTCGCATCCGTGCTACTCATCTTTCCGGCGTGCGAAAAGATAGTACGTCTCGACCGCCCGCTCACCCATCGGCTCGTGACGCCAGACCGTCAGGCCGTTCTGCCGCAACCAGTTTTCGACCCAGTCGAATGTCATCGACTCGGGACGTCCTTGATGATCGTGGCAGCTTATGCACCAATTCCGCACCCTCGTCGGCCCTGTCGAAAAGCCTTTCAGCGCAGGAATTTCCGCACCCTCAATGTTCATCTTGACGTAGTCGACCTCATCGACGCCCAAGCTGTCGAGCAGACTGTCCAACGTCGTTGCGGGGACGGACAGTCCATGTTGCTTGTCAGTGACCAGTGCGTTCGATTGCGATCCGGGAGTCAACTGAGAGAGAACGACTTCTCCCTCGCTGTCGGAGACGGCTACGTTGGCTAGGGCGACGTTCTTCAAGCCCTCAACCTCAACGGCTTTCTGAAGCAGACGGAACGCTTCGGGGTCTGCCTCGATACAGACCACCCGGCCGTTGTCCCCTACTGCCCGAGAAAAGGCCGGCAACTCCGTTCCGATGCCGGCGCCAACGTCGAGAACCGTCGCACCTTTCCCGGGTCGGTGGTGCTTGAAGAACAGCGGCAGGTTGCTGTGGGTAGCCCCGTGAGGCCGGATGTAGGGCCGGTCGGCGACGAGTGTCCCTTTCTCCCAAGTGTGGATCCAGTCCCGACCGTCATAACGGACCTGCAGCTTGCGTTGCTCGGGGCTCTGGGCTCGACCGACGAACTGGATGAGTTGGCCGGCGATCTTAGGGTGCCGTGCCGCAATCTTGTCTTTCATCTTTCCCAGTACGCTCACAGAACCCTCCGGATCGCCCCTAGCCGACAGTTTCGATGACACTATCCCGTTGCGATCAGCGATCGCGAATGGACGACCACGTCTACTAGGCTCGTGGACCCGGCGCACCCAGCTTGAACACGTTCGGCGCCGGCTGTTTGATCGCGTTGCGGGTGTCGATGATTACCGGGGCCGAGGCCACAAGATCGGCGTAGTCGAAGGCGGTGTGATCGGTCAGAATCACCACACAATCTGCGTCACGTACTACGTCTGTCGAGTAGGGAACTGAATCCATATGCAATCCGCCCGCCCAATGTTCGCCATCGATGTGAGCCACGAACGGATCGTGGAAGCTGAGGTTCGCACCCTTCTTCAGCAGCAAGGCCATGACATCCAACGCCGGGGACTCGCGAACGTCTTCGATGTCGCGCTTGTATGCCACCCCCATGACGAAGACACGGGATCCGTTTATTGGCTTTCCCGATTCGTTGAGTACATCGGCGATCTTGTCGACCACGTAGTGCGGCATCGTGCTATTGACCTGGCCGGCCAACTCGATGAACCTGGCTTCGAATCCGACCTCTTTGACTTTCCACGATAGATAGAACGGATCGATGGGAATGCAGTGCCCACCGAGTCCGGGCCCGGGATAGAACGGCATGAACCCGAAGGGCTTGGTCGCCGCGGCGTCGATGACCTCCCAGACGTTGATGCCGATGCGATCGCACATCTGGGCAAGTTCGTTCACCATTCCGATGTTGACCGCCCTGAAGGTGTTCTCAAGCAATTTCACCATCTCAGCTGTGCGCGGCGAGCTGACCTGAACGACCTTATCGATCGAAGCTCCATACAACGCCGCCGCCAGCACCGAGCAATCAGGCGTCAGCCCGCCGACGACTTTCGGGACATTGCGGGTGTTCCACTTCTCGTTTCCCGGGTCCACGCGCTCCGGAGAAAACGCCAAGAAAAAATCGGTTCCGGCCCGCAGCCCCGTCTCCTCGAGGGTCGATTGCACCACTTCCTCGGTGGTGCCCGGATAAGTCGTGGATTCAAGAACGATCAGCATGCCGGGACGTAGGTGCGGCTTGATCGCGTCCGTTGCGGCCACCACATAAGAGAGGTCGGGGTCTTTGGTTTTGCGAAGAGGCGTCGGCACGCAGATGTTGATGGTGTCCAGTAGCCCGGCATCGGCCAGGTCGGAGACGGCCCGGAGCCTACCCCTTTCCACCAACGCCGCGACGGAGGAATCCGGCACGTCCTGGATGTGCGATTCCCCCCGGTTGATGACACTGCACCGCCGGTCGTCAACGTCGATGCCGACGACGGTGAATCCCGCGTTGCCGAATTCCACCGCCAGCGGCAACCCGACGTACCCGAGACCGATAACACCGGTACGAGCCGTTCGGTCGTCTAGTTTTTTTCGCAGAACGGCGGCATGACCGCTCAGTGAATGGGTTTCACTCGACATTGAAGTGGCTTCCTAGTCCATTAGGGGCTTCTCAGCGGATACGTTAGGGTCTCGTCACGTGGCAAAATACTTGGTGACCGGCGGCTCAGGCTTCATAGGATCACATCTTGCTGAGACCCTCCTCATCAGCGGTCACTCCGTCAGAGTCATTGACAACCTTTCGACCGGTCTTCGGCAAAACCTACCCCCAGGAGTCGAATTCATCGAGGGAGACCTGACCGATCAGGATGTAGCCGGCACCGCAGTCCGAGGCTGCGAGGTGGTCTTGCACCAAGCTGCGATCCCCTCCGTGCCACGATCGATTTCGGCTCCACGACCCTCGCACGAGGCCAACATAAACGGTACCTTCAACCTCTTGATGGCCGCTCGTGACGCAGGAGTTCGACGGGTGGTGTACGCGGCGTCGTCATCGGCATACGGTGACACCGCAGTGCTGCCTAAAGTGGAAACCATGCCGCCGAACCCACGTTCGCCGTACGCGCTGCAAAAACATGTCGGCGAGGTGTATTCGCAGCTCTTCACCCGCCTCTACGGACTGGAAACCGTATCCATCAGATACTTCAATGTTTTCGGGCCACGGCAACATCCATCGTCGCCGTATTCGGGTGTGCTGTCGCTCTTTATCAAAGCCGCCCTCGCCGGTGATCAGCCGACGATTTACGGCGACGGCGAGCAAACTCGAGATTTCACCTTTATCGACAATGTCGTCGATGGCGTGCTCCGTGCCGTTGACGCGCCTGAGGCTTCCGGCGAGGTGATCAACGTGGCCACCGGCGGCCGCGTGTCCCTCAACCAGGCGTGGGCGACACTCGGTGAGATCGTCGGCCCGCTACCCGCGCCGATTTATGGCCCTCCCCGGGACGGGGACGTGCGCGATTCCCAGGCCGACATCACAAAAGCCCAGCAGAAACTGGGCTATCGGCCGCTGGTGACTTTCAGCGAAGGTCTGCGCCGCACCGTTGACTGGGCACGCCTGAGATGACCGCACGGGACAACACCGAAGGAGGACTTCCTGGTGGAACATCCCTTGAGTAGCGTTCCCCCAGCGGGCCCTATGCGCGTGTGTTTCTTCATTCCGAGGCTATGGAACGGCGGAGCCGAAAAGCAATGCGCCTCCATAATCAATGAGTTGCAACAATTTCCAGGTGTCGAAGCCCACCTGATACTTCTCGCTCCCGGAGAATTTGACAGCCAACTCGATACGTCAAATCTGAAGGTGCACAGGACTCACGTCAGGGACTTTGCCAGCCCGCTCGCGCTGGCATTCTTGATACGCACACTCTGGAAAATCCGTCCACATATTCTCTTGTCGTGGATGCAGGCCGCCGACATTTGGGCGTATGCCGCAACCAGAGTTGTCCCCGGGATCAAATGGATCATTGCGGAGCGAAGTTCCGTCTACCCCGAAGAAATGGCATACCGAATCCGCCGGATCGTCGGACGACGGGGGGCCGCGGGGATCATCGCCAACTCCGAAGCGGGCCGAAAATACTGGGAAGACGCGACCGGTCCCTCCGCTCCTGTGTATGTGATTCCCAACCTCCTCACTGCCGAGCAAGCGCGGGGCGCTGCCGACATCGACCGGATCACCGCGTCCGAATGCCTGTTCGTCGGGCGCTTGGAGCCAGAGAAGAACATCGCGTTGATGGTCAAGTCCTTCGCGCTGTTCGCTGGTGCCCGCCCGACGGCAAGGCTTCTCCTCAGCGGTAGGGGCACTCGCGCCGACGAGGCACAGCGGTTGGCCGCAGAAGGCGGGGCTTCCGATAAGGTGCAGTTCCTCGGTTTCCGCAACGACGTGCCCGATCTCATGTCCAGAGCCCGACTGCTGCTGTCGTTCAGCCTGTTCGAGGGGATGCCGAACGCCCTCCTCGAAGCGGTTTCGCAAGGCCTTCCGGCCGTCGTATCCGACATTCCGTCTCATCGCGCACTCCTCGGCGACGACTACCCTTTCTACATCGGACTCGAGGCGACACCGGACGAAGCCCGCGCCGTAATGGAGCATGCCTGGGCCGACGGTCCAGCCTCCGTGGGTCGGTTGTACCGGAACGCGAAATCCAAGTTAGCTGAGATGGCCCCCGATAAAGTCGTAGAGGCCTATGTCGGCGCATTCCAGGAAATCCTGGATAGACCGCGCCATTGAGGGAAGCGTCATCCAAACAACTGCCGGGCGGGACTAACAAAGGGAGCGATTCGACGCAGTGGACTCTCAGACACGTCGTAATTTCTTGGCGTACCAGTTCAACTTTGTGGTTGTAGCAGCGGTCGGCTTCGTCCTCAATCCGTTTCTACTCTCCGCACTGGGGCCGGTCATGTTCGGCATCTGGAAGTCCCTGCAGCGATACCTCGACTTCGCAACGTTGGCAGACGGCCGCGCATCCCAGGCCCTGAAGTGGATTGTGGCAAACCGAGTCGGCCTCACCGACGCGGATAAGCGACGCGACGTCGGGGCTGCAATCATGGTCTGGCTACGTTTCCTTCCACTCGCCGTCCTGGCCGGCGTCGTCGTTACCATCATGGCCTTGCAGTTGATAAAAGGCATCCCAGGCGATGCACGTTGGGCTGTCTATGCGACGGCAGCGATTCTGGCTCTCAATACGATGCTGGCCGGTTTGATCTCGACTCCCGACTCGGTATTGACCGGTGTCAACCAAGGCTACAAGTCGATGCTGGTCAACACCGGTGCCTTCATTGTCAGCAATATCCTCCTTATCCTGGCAGCACGCAATGGCTTGCCGTTCTGGTCGTTAGCCGTAATCGTTCTTATTTCAGCAATCGCAAACTCCGCCGTAACACTGATAATCGCCAAACGCTCGGTGCCGTGGTGGGGCGTCGAGCGGCCTACCAGCACTGATCTGCGGCGCGTCCAGTCCTTCAGCGGCTGGACTATCGGCGGAACAGCCGTCGATAAACTATTCATGTCCACCGAGATAATCATCATCAGCGTCACGCTGGGCACTATTGCCGTGACACAATACACCTTCACCAGTTACGTGATGACTTTTGTCGTGACAATCACTCAAGTGGCAGCCAGCGCCTTCATGCCCGCGATCGGCTCGCATTTCGGCGCTTCCGAAACCAGCAAAGCAGTCGATGTCGCAAAGTCCATTCGCCATCTGGCTATAGGTATCGCGGCACTCGGGGGCAGCGCTGCGCTCGCATTCAACGAGGCTTTCGTGACGATCTGGGTAGGAAGTCAGCAATACCTGGGTACGACTGTCAACGCACTCCTCGTACTCTGCTCTTTGCAATTCGCCATCATCCGCTTGGACACACAGGTCCTCGCCGTGACCCTTCGTGTAATCCCAACCGTGGTGTTCGGTCTCGCCGCGAGCGCGGGCGGCGTCATCGCCGGAATTGCCACATTCTTCGCCACCCACAGCCTCGCCGGTGCGCTTCTCGCGGTACTTGCCGCCCGCCTGGCTGCCAACATCGCGTTCCCGTTTCTGGTGTCACGGCAACTTCCCGGTTCCGGGATGCCGGGCCGGCTCGCGTTCCTCGCAGTCGCATTCCTCGCCGCGTGCTGGGCGATAGGGCCCATCGTGGCGAGCAGCGACTGGACTGCTCGCGGCATGATCTTCGTGGGCTGGCTGGTGACTGCGGCGGCGATCGCGTGGTTCGGACTCATCCCCCGCAAGAGTATTCGTGAGCTGATGTTTCCGACCGGCTGACGGCATTGTTTTAAATTGCGGGAGAACCTTGGCGACGCGGGCGACGACTATTGCCCACACCGGCAATCGCGCCAGTAGGTCGAGATCGCGCGAGCACCTTTGCGACGGCAGCAATTGCCATAGCCCACACGAGCGACCGCGCCGGCAAGTCGACGCTATAACGAGCCAGTTGCGTATAGATGGCGAGTACCATGCACCACGCGACTACGCGCTGTGGGTCATTAGGCTTGCGCGCCACCGCGTTCCGGACGACTTTACCAAACAGGCCGGTCAAGAAAAGCGCGACGACTACGCCCGGGACACCGAAATCGATGAAGTGGTCCGAAATGATGTTCGTGCCAGGGGCGAAGGTGACTCGGCTCCCGAAGAGGACGTCCCTCAGGAGCTCACCTGAAGACTGATAATCGAATTTGACATAGGGAAGAACGAATTTTGAACTGAACGGAACAATGGCAAGAAGCTGGTGCAATTTGACCGCGCCATGCGTGTAATCGAATACGCTCGGCACGGCTTCAACGGTAGCCCGCAACGTCACGGTCGTAATATTGAAACTTGTATCGCCGTAGGAATTACCCCTCTCAGATGCGCCGAGGACGACATCCCAGAAGCTCGCTACGTTGAGGTTCTGCCGGGTGATCTGTATCCAGTTGTAAACAATGAGGAACCCGACCGCTCCCGCCGAAATCGCAGGCCACGAGGGCCGTCGCACCATAGTGAAATAGCCACCCACCACCGCCATGGCAAAGAGGAAGAAGACATTGCGGTCGCCGCCCAACAGGATGCGCAGGTTGAACGCGGCCGCCACAACGATTCCCACGATGAGGCTTGCCGGAATATTTACTTTCTCGGCTTTGGCATAAACCCACATCCCGGCGATCATCATGCCCAGAACAGCGATAGCAAAGTAAGCACCCTCGACGCCCAGCGCGTCTGATGTAGTACGGCTGTATCGCCCTTCTCCTGCTGCCCGCCAGCCTGCGAGGACGTAGAGCGAAACGTCAATCACGAGCAACGAAGTCGTTACCGCCGAGAGCATTCCGAAGTATCGGGATGGACCAGTGCCTGTCTGCTCGGCGCTTGGCTGCACCGATGGCGTGACCGGACGCGTTTCCGTCTCGTTGTCATCGGCGGGCTGTGCCCGATCCAGAAATCGGTATCCGGCCGAGAAGGCCAGCATGCCAATGGTCGCGAGTATCGTGGCCTTATTCGCGCCATCGACGAAAGAGTTCTTTACGAATGTCGACTGCCTGAGATCGCTGAGCCCAAGAAGATACAGCTGATACGGCAAGTAGAAAATGACATAGCTGAATGTCAAGAAGATTGCTTCCAGGGTGAATCTGGTGGAAATCTTGGCGACAACCCGGTCCGGAGAACTGACGGCACGGGCAAATAGGGCATAGAAGGCTGCAAGGCAAGTTGCGAGAATTGCCGGGCTGGCGCCTGGCCCCGCGGTGGAATACAAAACCAAAAAGAAGACCAGAGCCAATATGTCGATCAGCCGGGCCGCCGCAATCGACCCTCCAGAAATTCTGAGTGGGGCGTTACGCGATGCCGAGTACATCCGGCCGCCGTCCGATTCCGCGGTATGCCCACCCCGCCTCGCGCCAACGCGACGCATCGAGGCAATTCCTCCCGTCGACAATGCGCCGATGCCGCACTAATGGATCGAGATATTCCGGCTCAAGTCGTCTGAACTCCTCCCACTCTGTGAGTACGAGTATTATATCGGCACCCTCACTCGCCTCCCGTATCCCGGTGGCGTAATCCAGTGTCGGAAACAACCTGCGGGCATTATCGTTTGCTTTCGGGTCGTATACCGCCACCGATGCACCGAGTAATTGGAGTTGTCCGGCAATGTTCAAAGCTGGGGAATCCCGCACGTCGTCGGAATCCGGCTTGAAGGCGGCTCCTAGGACGGCGACCCTCGCGCCGATGAGCGAACCGCCGAGCTGCTCCTTGACACTCTCCACGATCGAGGTGCGCTGGCGCATGTTGATGCTGTCCACCTCGCGCAGAAACATCAAAGCCTGATTCGCGCCGAGTTCGCCGGCGCGAGCAAGAAAGGCGCGGATGTCTTTCGGTAGACAGCCACCTCCGAAACCGATTCCAGCGTTGAGGAAACGACGTCCGATACGGGCGTCATAACCAATCGCATCCGCCAATTCGGTCACATCGGCGCCCGCGGCCTCGCACACCTCTGCCATCGCGTTGATGAAGGAGATCTTCGTCGCCAGAAAAGCATTGGCAGCGGTCTTGACCAACTCGGCCGTCTCACGATCGGTCACCAGAAACGGCACGTCGTGCTCGATGATCTGGGCGTAGATCTCCCGAGCGACGGCTTCGGCGCGCCCCGGGCGCTGCCGATCGACGCCCAGGACGATCCGGTCGGGACGCAGCGTGTCCTGCACCGCGAAGCCTTCGCGGAGGAACTCCGGATTCCAGGCAACTTCCACGCTTTCGCCAGCGGGGGCAAGCGAACTGGCCAGTTGCCCCAACCGTCGGGCACTCCCGACCGGGACGGTGGACTTGCCGAAAATCACGGTGGGCCGGCGGAGCAATGGGGCCAATGTCGTGATCACCGAATCGACGTAAGTCATGTCAGCTGCGAATTCACCTCGTTTTTGAGGTGTCGCGACAGCGATGAAGTGCGCATCGGCAAATTCCGCGGACTCTTCGTACGACGACGTGAACCGCAGCCGCCCTGAGTCGACGTGTGGTTTGAGAATTTCATTCAAACCGGGCTCGAAGAAGGGGGCCCGGCCATCGGCGAGCGAGGCCAGCTTGTCGACATCGACATCTACGCCAACGACCTCATGACCCAACTCGGCCATGCACGCTGCATGGGTGGCTCCGAGGTAGCCGGTCCCATACACAGCAACAGTGGTCATCCGTGTTCCCCTGGTATTGACGTACCTCGACTACGCCACAGCGATAAAAGCAATTGGTTTAAACCCTACTCCGACTACCCAAGCCGTATTTCCCCGAGGCCGTTGCCTGTTTCCCGAAGGACTTTCGGATTACCCATCGGTGAAGTTGCGGGTCACCGCCGGATCAACCGGGATGCCCGGGCCGGTCGTGGTCGAGACAGTCACCTTTTTCAGGTAGCGGCCCTTCGACGACGACGGCTTGGCGCGCAGCACCTCATCTAGCGCGGCACCGTAATTCTCGGCTAGCTTCATCTCGTCGAACGACGCCTTGCCGATGATCAGGTGCAGATTGGCCTGCTTGTCGACGCGGAAGTTGATCTTGCCGCCCTTGATGTCCTGCACAGCCTTGGCCACGTCCGGCGTAACGGTGCCGGTCTTCGGGTTGGGCATCAGGCCGCGGGGCCCGAGCACACGGGCGATCCGACCCACCTTCGCCATCTGGTCCGGGGTCGCGATCGCGGCGTCGAAGTCGAGGAAACCGCCCTGGATCTTCTCGATCAGATCATCGCTGCCGACCACGTCGGCGCCGGCCGCGATAGCCTGCTCAGCCTTCTCACCCACCGCGAACACCGCAACGCGGGCCGTCTTACCGGTGCCGTGCGGCAGATTGACGGTGCCGCGCACCATCTGATCGGCCTTGCGGGGATCCACCCCGAGACGGATGGCGACCTCGACGGTGGCGTCCTGCTTCTTCGACGAGGTCTCCTTGGCCAGCTTTGCGGCCTCCAGCGGGGTGTACAGCCGGGTCTTGTCGATCTTCTCGGCGGCTTCCTTGTAGGCCTTGCTGTTCTTGCTCATGGTTCTCTCCCTAGTTGGTGTTGGAGTTCGTGGTCAGGCGAGCCGAAGCGGGCTCTCCCACGACTGGGTCGATCCGCTTCGCTGCTACTCGACCGTGATACCCATCGACCGGGCCGTGCCGGCGATGATCTTGGCGGCCTGGTCGACATCGTTGGCATTGAGATCGGCCTTCTTGAACTCGGCGATCTCGCGCACCTGATCCCACGTCACCTTCGCGACTTTGGTCTTGTGCGGCTCGGCCGAGCCCTTCTGCACGCCGGCGGCCTTCAGCAGCATCCGCGCAGCGGGCGGAGTCTTCAGTTCGAAGGTGAAGCTGCGGTCCTCGTAGACGGTGATCTCGACGGGAATGACGTTGCCCCGTTGATTCTCCGTCGCGGCGTTGTAGGCCTTGCAGAACTCCATGATGTTGACACCGTGCTGACCGAGCGCGGGACCAACGGGCGGGGCCGGGTTGGCTGCACCGGCGTTGATCTGCAGCTTGATCTTCCCGGTGACTTTTTTCTTCCTGGGGGCCATGACGTGGTTGTTCCTTTCTTACAAGCGTGAAATGGGCTGGCGCGCCAGCGTGATTGGGCTGAAGCCCCCGTTAGATCTTGGCGACCTGACTGAAGGTCAGTTCGACAGGTGTTTCGCGGCCGAAGATGCTGACCAGCACCTTGAGCTTCTGCTGTTCGGCGTTGACCTCGCTGATCGATGCCGGCAGCGTGGCGAACGGGCCGTCCATCACTGTCACCGACTCGCCGACTTCGAAGTCGACCAGAATCTCGGGGCGCTCCAGGGTGGCCTCGCCTCCAGATGCGGCGGCTGTGCTCGCCGCCGCCTTCCCGGCCTTCTTGGCCGCGCCCTGCGGCAGCAGGAACTTCACCACATCGTCCAGTGAGAGGGCAGTGGGCCGCGAGGTCGCTCCAACGAAACCGGTTACTCCCGGGGTGTTGCGGACCGTCGACCAGGAATCGTCAGTGAGATCCATCCGGACCAGGATGTAGCCCGGGAGGACCTTTCGATTGACCTGCTTTCGCTGGCCGTTCTTGATCTCGGTGACCTCCTCGGTCGGCACCTCGACCTGGAAGATGTAGTCGCCGACGTCGAGGTTCTGCACGCGGGTCTCGAGATTGGCCTTCACCTTGTTCTCGTATCCGGCGTAGGAGTGGATGACGAACCACTTACCCGGCTTCGAGCGCAGATCGTTCTTCAGCGCGGTGGCAGGGTCGAGCTCCTCGGGCGGAGCCTCCTCAGTGGCCCCCTGATCGGACGCCTGGGCCGTAGCGCCCTCATCGGCCATCTGGGCCGTAGCGCCCTCACCGGGCTGAGCGTCCGGCGTCACCTCGTCGATGACATCGACGGCGGCGTCACCCACGGGCGCTTCGCCTTCGGGGTTCGTCACGGTAGTTGAGTCCTCTCTAGGAACGTTCGATCACTTGGTGCCGAAGATCAGCAGCACCAGTTTGGCCAGGCCGAGGTCCACGAGGCCGATCAAAGCCACCATGAACACCAGGAACGCCAGGACCACGGCGGTGTAGCTCACCATCTGTTTGCGGTTGGGCCAGATGACCTTCCGCATCTCGGCAACGACCTGCTTGAGGTAGTTCCAGACGAACAAGAACGGGTTGCGGGTCGGGCCGTCGGAACCCGCCTTGGCCAGCGCCTTCTTCGCCCTCGTGCCGTCCTCGTCGTCGTCGATGTCGAGATCGAGGGCGGAGGTCTGAAGATCATCGATGTCAGCGAGCGCGGTAGCCCCGCCACGCTGGCGCGACCGCTTACCGGTCGGCCGCAGTGGCTGGGTCAGCGCGGCAGTGTTATCGCCAGCGCCGCCTGCGGCGTCGGCACTATCGCGCTCGTCGCTCACCGCACGCTCCTTCATCGTCTGTTCCGGGCATTGCCCTCAAGTCTATTCAGTTGAGCAGGGGCGACAGGACTTGAACCTGCAACCTGCGGTTTTGGAGACCGCTGCTCTGCCAGTTGAGCTACGCCCCTTTACGGGAACCGCCTGCACGAGACCGCCCCACACAACTCACGCGCTCTCCGTCCGGTCCAGCCGAACCGACGGACAGCGCGCTTACGTGGGGATATCCCGACGGTCGAGTGTAGCGCGGGACCCTGCGGAGTTACTAATCATCGTGGGTGACGGGCTTGCGCAGAACCTGTCCGGTCTCCGGATCCCAACCGGCCGAGATCGAATTGTCGCCCTCGTGCCCCATCAAGGTCGTGTAAGCCACCATCACGACCTCACCGGTGTTCTCGTCGGTCAGGACGTTGCGTGTGGTGACGATGTCGGCACCGAAACGCTCGTCGACCGAGTCGATGTACATGGTGGCCCGCACGACGTCGCCCTCCACAATGGGCCGGTGAAAGTTGAACTTCTGATCGACCTGAACGATCTGCATGGTCTCAAAACCCACGTCGACGTGCTGGAAGAAATGCCGCTGCGTCATCACCGCGATAATCGAGACGAACGTCAACGGCGCCACCAGACCGTCGTAGCCCAGCGCAGCGGCCTCTTCCGGATCGATGCTGACCGGGTCGTTGGCCTTGACTGATTTGGCATATTGGCGGATCTGTTCGCGGCCCACGACGAAGGGGTCGGGGTAACGCCAGACCATCCCGCGGATATCGGTTTTGAGTGCCATGGTTCAGGCCAGCTTCGCAATCGCCACGGCGCGGCCGAAGATCTTCTTCCCGTTGTGGGTCGCGGTGATCGCGATCGTGACCTTCTTGGCCTCGTCGTCGACCGACTTGATCCGGCCGGCGAACTCGATGTCAGCCCCGACGCCGTCGTTGGGCACCGGCACGATGGCCGTGAAGCGGACGTTGTACTCGGTGACGGCACCCGGATCGCCGATCCACTCGGTGACGTAGCCGCCGCCGAGGCCCATCGTCAGCATGCCGTGGGCGATCGCGGTATCCAGACCGACCTGCTTGGCGATCTCGTCGTCCCAGTGAATCGGGTTGAGGTCGCCGGAAACACCGGCGTAGTTCACCAGGTCCGCCCTGGTCAAGTTGATGGTCCTGGCCGGCAACTCGTCGCCGACCTTGACCGAACTGAACTCACGCAGCGCCATCGTTAAAGCCACTTTCTCCACTGTCGTCACTTCGCCCGGCAAGCGTCGTGTAGGTCTCCTGAACCGTCTCGCCGTCCTGGTTGGTGACGACGACTTTGTTGACGATGATGTCTGTACCATGCGCCTGCCGGACGTCGTCGACATAGACGTCGCAATACAGCGTGTCGCCTGCGGTCACCGGTTTGAGAAACTTCAGCACCTGGTCGACGTGGACGATCTGCTTGTCGGTGATGCCGATATTCACATGGTCGAAAAACGCAATCTGGGCCACATAGCCGAGTACCGAGATGAAGGTCAGCGGCGTCAGGAGCCCGTCATAACCGAGTTCGGCAGCGGCATCGTCGTCGAAAAACGCCGCATCGGTGTTTTGCACCGCCGTGGCGTACTCGCGAACCTTCTCGCGCTCCACCCGGTAGTAGTCGGGATACCGATAGTGGGTGCCGACCAGCTCCTTGGACAGAGCCACTCAGCGAGACTCTTTGTGGCCCTGATGCTTGCCGCAGTTGGGGCAGAACTTCTTCAACTCCAGCCGGTCGGGATCGTTGCGACGGTTTTTCTTAGTGATGTAGTTGCGGTTCTTACACACCTCGCACGCCAGGGTGATCTTGGGCCGCACATCTGTACTTGACGCCACGTCAACTGCTCTCTTTCGCGCTCGTTCGTCTGCGTAGCGGTGGGGGGGCTCGATCCCCCGACCTCACGATTATGAGTCGTGCGCTCTAACCAGCTGAGCTACACCGCCCCGGGGCAACGCGAGTCTGACCCCAATTAGGAAAGTCCGACCGGCGTCCACCGAGCCCCCTAACGGAATCGAACCGTTGACCTTTTCCTTACCATGGAAACGCTCTACCGACTGAGCTAAGGGGGCCTGGCCCGCAGCCGCGGGCGCTACAGAGATTACAGCCTGCGGTTGGAGGCGCCAAACCGCGGGCTTCCTGAGTCACTCACTTCTTTACCGTCGTCAGACATACAGCGCGAAAGTTGTAGTAGGCCCAGCCTGCCACTCGGTCCAGGAAAGAAGGCCACGAAGGATTGCGCAGCTTTGAGCGCACCACGCGCGCGGACTCACTTCGCCAATCGACGGACAACCCTGCTCCGCCGAGAACCCGTTGAATCTCAACGAGGCGACGGTAGTAGATGTTGTTGTCGCCGTAGTCGGAGAAGATCGCGGCCCTCTCCGACATCGGTCGATCTTCGAAGTAAGGCCCCGCCAAACCGAGCCGGAGTGACGTCCCGATCGCCCGATGTCGTGACTTTCCCTTCGGGAACCAATGAACCAGTGGTGTGAGCATGTGGGGCTCTACGACCACCCATTTGGCCGGGAAGATATGCAGGCCGACTCCCCCACGCTTGGTAACGCGGGCAACTTCCCGGGCAAGTTGCCCCAGGTCGGCAACGTGCTCGAAAACCTGCCGAGATAGGACGGCATCGAAGAAGTCGTCCGGGAAGGGATACCGGTCGCCGTCCAGCACGGCAAGGCGTTCCGCCGCAAGATAAGCCCGGCCGTTCGCCACATAGTCGGCACTCGGGTCCAGCCCATACGCGTCGAACCCTTCCTCCAACAGCCAGGCGACCGTCCCACCCTTGCCGCAGCCGAGGTCGAGAACCCGGCATCCGGCACGTTCGCGGCCGGCGGAGATGCGGTTAAACCACTCCACAACCTCAGCCGGGGGACGACTGGGCGCCTTGAGCGGCTCAAGCTTGGCGTGGTCATCCCGTTCGTTGAAATGAGGCAGCAAATCGGCACTCTCTAACTCGACGCGTGTTCTGGATGACTCGACACCTGACCGCCAGACCGGTATCAGCTGACCCGTGTGAGTATCGCCAGGCTCGTAATGTTGGTTCCCCGCTTTGTCGGCCACGGCAGGATCCCCAAGGGAAGGGCATGGAACTTCGCGCCCTCTCGAATATGTCTGGAGATGGCCTGCCACGGACCGAAGATCGCCGGAGATCCGGCCCACAACGGCGCTCCGCCGGGAAAGAAATCGTGCAGCATGATCGTTCCGCCAGGGGCGAGAACGGACAGGGCCAGCGGAACCTCTCGATAGACGCAATCAGGATTGTGATTGCCGTCCAGGAAAATCAGGTCGTACGGTTCGTGGCTACCGCCAAGCCATTCCCTTGAGTCGGCTGCAAAAAATTCCACCAAACCGTCCAAACCAAGTGAACGCAAGTTGTCGACCGGGGAACGCGGTGCGCCGTACCGGACCCAGTGCCCTTCCGACGGGTGATTGACATCGTCGATGTCAACAGTGTCGATACGGCACGGGTGGCCCTCTCCGGCATTCCGCTGAGCCGCGAGCGCCAGCGCAACCGTCGATGCGCCGATGTGCGTACCGACCTCCAGAATGCGACGAGGTTGCAGGCGACGAACTATCTGGTAGAGCGCGCGACGGTCGCCCGGATTTACGCCCAGAGCGCTCTCGGGAAACTCAAGCGAACTAAAACTGCCTTCGTCGACATCCCATCCAGACAGCTCCCAAGCTGACCGGAGCCAGCCTTCGTCGAATCGGCCCAACCTGCTCGCATCTGTCGGGGTTCGGGAAACCATCGCCAGGCTCGCCCGGTCGATACCACGCTTCTTAATCGCGGTCAGCCCCTTCCTCGCGAACGACTGCACCGTGTGCAGCGGCGAGTCTGTAGGTTCTTGATTCCCCATTAGCCCACTTCATCCTTTCGACTTCACGTCTGGATACCTGCTTCGGAGATAACCCTGCAGGTGGACCCGGACGCGCATCTGCCGCATGTTAACCGACATCGGAGGACTGAGCCGAATTTCCCAGGCGCCAGCGCTGCGACCTTCATCAAGATGCACCACGACGCCGCCTTGGCGGCCTCGCCGTCGCATCGAGTGAAACCAGCCCGGCAAAGATGCCAAACGTCGGATTATCCTGCAGGAGAGGCCATTCGGCCCTTCTGCGCAACGCCAAACTTGTAGTACGTTAAGAGCAACATATGTTGAGCCCAAGTCGTTCGGTCCGCCCGTGACGGATTCGCTCTACGAGCCGCAAGGGATACGTCATGAGTCATGCCGAACGCCTGGATTCGAGCCTGCCGGTTATGCCTGGTCCCCGAGTCGCCCCATCCGGCACTGTAAGAACGCTCGTGCCTGTTGACTCATCGCCATGGATGTTCAAGGCCACCCGGGCCGACGTGCGAGCAAAATCGGCTCAGTCCTGGAAGCGCAGCTATCGAGCAAGACTCGTCGCAGCCGACACGACCGTCATCGTGGTGGCCACGGTCCTCGCGCAACTCACCCGATTTGGAATACCCAGCTCCGCTGAGGGCAGTCGAGGTTGGTTGCTTCCAGCCGCCCAATTGCTTTTGCTGACGGTCGCCTGGTTGGGGGCCCTGGGCATACAACAGGCCTGGGACATGAACATCGTCGGTACGGGGTCCGAGGAGTACAGACGAGCCGTCATCGCAACCGCCTGGGTTTTTGGTGCGATCGCATCGACGGCACTCATCTTTCAGCTGTACCCCTACATCGCCCGTGGCTACCTGCTGGTCGCATTGCCAACGGGGCTCGCGGGACTCTTGGCGGTACGGAACGCATTCCGGCAAATGCTCGGACGCAGGCGGTTGCACGACGAATGCACGGTGCGCGTATTGGTACTCGGTCGCCCAGCATCGGTTTCCACCCTTGCCCGGCATTTCACCCGGAACAAAATGTCCGGGTACTCGATCGTGGGGGCGTGCGTTCCGGGCTACTCGGAATCTGCAACTGGCGGTATCGAAACGGAATCGGGATCCGTTCCGGTTCTCGGCGATGAACTGAGCATCAAAGATGCCCTGGCGTTATCCGAGGCAGACGCCTTGGCGGTCGCTTCCCTCGATCATTTTGATCACGAGCGAATGAGGATGCTCACCTGGGAATTGGATTCACTCGGCATCGATCTGATCGTGGTACCCGGCATGACGGATGTGGCTGGACCCCGCCTCAAGATTCGTCCGGTTGACAACCTGCCGCTTTTTTATATCACTCGGCCGAAGCATGACCGGGCTTCGCGAATTCAAAAGCGCCTCATTGACCTGGTCTGCGGATCACTGGGCCTGATTGCGATTCTTCCACTCATGATCTTTGTCGCCCTCGCGATCAAAATCGACGACGGCGGTCCCGTACTTTTCCGGCAGACAAGGGTCGGCTTGCGCGGCAAACCGTTCTCCATTTTCAAGTTCCGTACGATGCTCGTCGGCTCCGATAAGGTCCAAGATCAGGAAAAGGACTCACAGGGACAGCTCGACGCGGTATTCTTCAAATCGGCCAATGACTCGCGAATCACGCGGGTTGGGCAGTTCCTGCGGCGGACGAGTCTCGACGAGCTCCCGCAGATTTTCAATGTCATCGCGGGCTCGATGAGCCTCGTAGGGCCACGCCCCCTGGTGCCCGGGGAGGGCGCTTCAGTCGAAAACTTCCTCGAGCGGCGATCGCTCATCAAACCAGGCATGACGGGGCTATGGCAGGTCTCGGGACGCTCCGACGTCTCACCAGAGGAGCGGATCAGGCTTGACTACTCCTACGTCGACAACTGGTCGTCAGTGCTTGATTTCGTCATCATGTGGCGGACGGTGCGCGCCGTACTGAAGCGAGATGGGGCTTATTAAGCCATCCCGTTCACAACCCAGTTCTCTATACATGACTTGCGTTTTCACATCGGGATTCCCCTGGTGGGGAGAGGTTCAAACACTTTGAAAATTGTTGTGCACGATTTTGCGGGTCACCCGGGACAAATTCAGCTAAGTCGCGAATTGGCTCGGCGAGGGCACACTGTGCAGCATCAATACTGCGCGTCGGTGACGACAGGACGCGGTGCCACAGTCCGGCGCATGGACGACCCAGCTTCGTTTTCGATCAGGGAGATCGAGTTGGGCGACGAATTTGCGCGGTACTCCCCGATACGGCGGCTGTTCCAGGAAATCCGATACGCCGCACTGGCGCTGAAAGCAATCCGCTCCGCTCGTCCGGATGTGGCCCTCTTCTCGAACGTCCCCATCATTCCACTGACGCTCGTTTCGCTCGGTTTGAAACTGAGCCGAACACCCTTCGTCTTCTGGTGGCAGGACGTGTACAGCGAAGCGGCGGGGTCGATTGCCAAGAAGAAAGCCGGTTCTCTAGGAGCCCTGGCTGCGCGGCTGTTTGCGACGCTGGAGCGGAGTACGGCCAAGCGTTCAGCCGCGATCGTGCCCATCACAGATTCATTTATCGACTGCCTCAACGAATGGAACATCGGCGGTGACAAGGTGACCGTCATTCCAAACTGGGGTGCGTTGAACGAGGTCACTCCGCGGGCAAAAGATAATGCGTGGTCAAGAGCTCACGGACTCTCCGACGTCAACGTGGTCATGTATGCCGGCACCCTTGGCCTCAAGCACGATCCTTCCCTGATTGCTGAACTTGCGGAGAGCGTCGGCGACAACTGCCGGATTGTGGTTGTGAGCCAAGGTAAAGGACGGGAGTGGCTCGAAGAGCACTGCAGCGGGAACCCCAGAGTTGTCTTGCTCGACTTCCAGCCCTACGAAGATCTGCCGGACATGCTTGCCTCGGCCGACGTTCTTCTGGCAATCCTCGAACAAGACGCCAGCCGCTATTCGGTCCCGTCCAAGGTCCTCAACTACCTCTGCGCCGGTCGCCCTGTGCTTGCCCTGCTGCCCACCGAAAACGCCGTTGCCCAGACCATCGTGACGGCCGACGCCGGCATTGTTATCCCGCCGGACAAACGCGGCGAGGCCGCCAAAGCTCTGAACCGGCTGCTCTCCGATCCGCCGCTGCGCGACACCATGGGATCGAACGCTCGCCACTATGCTGAAATGACGTTCGACATCAGGTCGATTGCCGACAGTTTCGAGTGCGTTATCGTACATGCAGTCGGTGGAACGACCAGTGAAGCCATTGCTGCTCAGCAGCAAGCGAGTATTGCGCCGCCGCGCGATTCACAACACTAGATTCAATCAAGGAAGAGACGGACATTTCATGGTCAACAGCCGGGTTCTCGTCGCCGGGGGCGGTGGTTTCATCGGAGGACACCTCGCCAAAAGCCTTGCAGATCAAGGACTCGCGGTAAGAGCCATCGACGTCAAACCTATGTCGGAGTGGTATCAGATTCCCGAGGGCGTCGACGCGCAGCAGATGGACCTTTCCAAGATCGAAAACTGCGAGGCAGCAGTGGATGGAATCGACACCGTCTACATGCTGGCTGCCGACATGGGCGGCATGGGTTTCATCGAGACACACAAGGCGGAATGCATGCTCTCTGTGCTTACCAGCACACACATGCTTGTTGCCGCTCGTGATGCTGGAGTCGGTCGTTATTTCTACTCCAGTTCCGCGTGCGTGTACGCGGCGGACAAACAAACCGAGTCAGCTGTGACCGCGCTGAAGGAGTCCGACGCCTATCCGGCGATGCCGGAAGATGGTTATGGTTGGGAGAAGTTGTTCACCGAACGCATGTGCCGGCATTTTCTTGAGGACTACGGACTTGAGACTCGGGTTGCTCGCTACCACAACGTCTATGGCCCACTTGGAACCTTCGAGGGCGGCCGCGAGAAGGCTCCAGCTGCACTCTGTCGGAAAATCGCCACTGCCGCATTAGGCGGCGGCAAGGAAATCGAGATCTGGGGTGACGGCGAGCAGACACGCAGCTTCATGTACATCGATGACTGCGTTGAAGGAACTCAGCGGATCGGTGCTGGGGCCAATACGGAACCGGTCAATCTCGGCAGCGCCGAACTGGTCAGCATCAATCAGATGGTAGACATCATCGAGAACATTGCCGGCATTACGGTGGAACGCCGATACAAGTTGGATGCTCCACTCGGCGTGCGTGGCCGAAACAGCGACAACACTATGATCCAGGAATTGTACGGCTGGGAGCCGTCCACCAAGCTTGCCGACGGCCTTGAGCAGACATACCGGTGGATCTACGACGAGCTAAGTTCACGTTCCGCATGAGCCTTCGAACCGCCGGCTCAATCGCGCGTCGCGAGAGAGCAGTCGGCTCCGGCTTTGTCCGGCACTAACTCCGTCGCCGGCCCATTAGTGCCACGCTGCTGCCACGGTGACGCATTGACAGCTTAGTCGCGAACCGGTCATCCAGGCGGAACACTTTTTCGAGCGTCACATTTCGCGGCTGAATGCCAGCCTTTCCCAGGGCAATCAGGCCATACCGGGTGAATGTGCCGTGGTGATTGACCGAAGGATCGTCGAATGTAGAGTAGAGTGCCGTGATCCTGTCCGCCTCAAGCGGTCTACAATTCACGCCACGCTCCCGCTTCCCCAGGATCTTCGTTCCCAGTTTGTAGAGCGGAGCGAGCCAGGGTTCGATCGCAGCGAATTTCCCGCCCGGTTTGAGAACACGCCGTATTTCGGGAAAGGCTCGTTCGGTGATCATATGGTGAACGCAACCACCAGAGTAAGCACGGTCGAAATACGTGTCTGCGAGCGGCAGCTCCTCGGCGATTCCGACGACCGATCTGAATTTATCGGCGACTCCAAATGCGCCTGCAAGATCGCGTCCGAGAATGGCTTCACCAAGCATCGGTGTCACCAGCCACGCTTCATGGGCTCCGGCCAGTAGGAATTTCACCGCGTGAATTCCCTTGCCGCCCATCTGCAAAGCAACCATATCGTCCATGGGGGCCATGAAAGCGTATGCCTCAGCCTGGGCCACGAGCTCGTACGACGCGTCCAACCATTCAGGGCCCGGGAAAGCACCGCCCTTGACCGCGTTGCCGACAATTTCATAGGCATCCGATTTGGTGATGTCGGCGCGCGCCGTTGTGGCAACTGCGTTATAGAACTCCATCTCCTCGTAAGCCTCGCGGTACGGATCGCGCTTCGTGTCGAGGAGACCCCCTCGGCCTTCGCGCACGAACATTTCGGGTGCCATCAGAATCGGAATACCGTCTACAACGGGATACGCCCCTGAACCGTCTTCCCGTAATAGCAACTGATTAGGGATCTCCTCGTTGCGCACCGCCGACCGATACCTGTCCATCCGCTGGACGCTGGGACCGAGCGTTTCAAGAACTTTTTCTTTATCAGCCGGAATCAATGGAGAATGCGACACCGGACAAACGAGCCGATTGGAAAGATTATAAACTTCCGCCACTTCAACTCCTGTGCGTGTTGTGTTCGGTAAATCCTAACGGCAACGGGGATGGGGGACAAAAATGCTTCCGGGCACTCCACAGCGACATGCTTGCTGTCCCCAGGGATGGTCGTAGTCGGCTGCCGGACCGTAGGCTCGGGTGGGTTCGCACCGCGGACCCCGTCAGGGCTGACACAGGGAGACCTCATGGCATCCAGCGACAGGCTTTACTTCCGTCAGCTTCTTTCCGGTCGTGATTTCGCCGCCGGTGACGTGATCGCACAGCAGATGCGCAACTTCGCCTACCTCATCGGGGACCGGGAGACCGGCCAGGCCGTGATGGTGGACCCGGCCTACGCCGCAGGAGATCTTCTCGACACCCTCGAGGCCGACGGGATGACGCTGTCCGGCGTGCTGGTCACCCACCACCACCCAGACCATGTCGGCGGCTCCATGATGGGATTCACCCTCAAAGGACTGGCCGAACTGCTCGAGCGGGTCAGTGTGCCGGTGCACGTCAACGCCCACGAGGCGCAGTGGGTGGCCCGGGTGACAGGAATCCCGATCAGCGACCTGACCTCCCACGACCATGGCGACAAAGTGGGAGTGGGCGCCATCGACATCGAATTGCTGCATACACCCGGACACACCCCGGGCAGTCAGTGCTTCCTGCTCGACGGACGGCTGGTGGCCGGCGACACCCTATTCCTCGACGGATGCGGCCGCACCGATTTCCCCGGCGGCGACGTCGACGAGATGTTCCGCAGCCTGCAGCAGCTGGCCAACCTGCCCGGCGATCCCACAGTGTTCCCCGGCCACTGGTATTCCGCCGAGCCCAGCGCCAGCCTGGAAGACGTCAAGCGCAACAACTACGTGTACCGGGCGTCCAACCTGGAGCAGTGGCGCGCGCTGATGGGCGGCTGAGTAACCTCATCGGCGAAGTGAGCCGGGGACGGGCCCTGGGCCTGAAGGAGCAGCCATGAGCGTCAGCTATCGCCGCGATGAAACGATCGCGGTCATCACCATGGACGACGGCAAGGTGAACGTGCTGGGCACCGCCATGCTGGGCGACATCAACGGTGCCCTCGATCAAGCCGAAGCTGACGATGCGGCGGCCGTCGTGCTAGCCGGCAATCACCGGGTGTTCAGCGCGGGATTCGATTTGAAGGTCTTCCAGTCGGGCGACGTCCAAGCCTCCATGGACATGCTGAAGGCAGGCTTCGAACTCTCCCATCGCCTGCTGTCGTTCAAGAAGCCCGTGGTCGCCGCCATCACGGGGCACGCCATCGCCATGGGATCGTTCCTGTCCTGCAGCGTCGACCACCGAATCGCCGCTCCGGGCTATATGTTTCAGGCCAACGAGGTGGTCAACGGGATGGTGATTCCTTACCCCGCCCTGGAGATCATGAAGCTGCGGCTCACCCGCTCGGCTTACCAGCAGGCCGCCGGACTGGCCAAGGTGTTCCTCTCCGATACCGCACTGGCCGGCGGCTGGGTCGACGAACTGGTGGCGGCCGATCTCGTCATGGAGCGGGCCTGCGAGGCGGCCAAGGAGTTCGCCACCACCCTGAACGCATCCGCACACTACGGCTGCAAGATGCGGGCCCGGCAGGAGGCGCTGGACGCCATGCGCCACGGCATCGACAACATTCACACCGAGTTCGGGATGGCCTGAGCCGTCTCCTCAGGACCGTTCGCCCACCCAGCGCCGCGCCTCGTCGGCTTCGCCGGCCGGAAAGTGCCGGATATCTGCCGAGATGAAGTGGGACGCCAGGTGTTCGGCGACATCGCCGAGGTGTGAATCGGTGACGACCGCGATCTTCTTGACGTGTTTGTGGTGATCACGAACGAAGCGAAGGTGGGTCACCAACGCGCCGAAGCTGTCCCAGCCCGGGAACCTGGGTGCCTCGACGATGAGGCCGTTCAGGTCTCCATGCTCCTCGATCTGAGGATCTACGGCCTTGGCGAGTTCGGCGAAATCGCTTTTCTCCAAGGCTGATTCGGGCCGGATCGTGAGAACGGCGGTCGAGGGGTCGAGGTGGTAGTCGATCATGGCTGCCATTTTCGGCTGGTCACTGAAGCGCAGGCAGAGTACAAAGTCCCTAAAGACCAGCCTCCCAGTCGAGCAGTCTTCGGGCCAACTCGGGTCCGGAATCCTCTTGAATGAAGTGGCTGGCGACGATCCGGGCATGTGGTTGGCCTGCGGCGCCGGGAATGTGGCCGATGAGGGTTTTGTCGGCTTTACCGAGGATGGGATCGCGGGAGCCGAACACGCACAACACCGGTTTTTCCCACTGCCCCAATGCTTTCCACGCGGCCCGGTTGGCCGGGACAGCCGGATCCGACGGCGAGGTCGGAACCAGCTGCGGGAAAGCGCGGGCACCGGCCTGATAGCGCTTGTCGGGGAAGGGGGCGTTGTAGCCGGCGCGCACTGCGGCGGGGATCTTGTGCACGGTGCCGCGGTCGACGAGCCAGCCGGCGTCGAACCACGGTGTGTACTTCGCGAAAGCACGCCAGATGCCGAACGCCGGCGGGGTCGGACGGTCCGCTGTGGGCAGAAAACCGTTGGCAATCAGAAGTTTTGCGAAACGATCCGGAATCTCGGCGGCCACCCGCAGACCGATCAGCGAACCCCAGTCCTGGACGACGGCGGTCACGTCACGCAGGTCCAGTGCGGTCAGCCAGGAGGTGATCCAGTCGACGTGCCGCTGGTAGGTGTAATCGCCGATCCGGGTTGGTTTGTCGGAACGTCCGAAGCCGATCAGATCGGGAGCCAGGACCCGGTGGCCGGCGTCGGCCAGCGGGCGGATCATGGTGCGGTACAGGTAACTCCACGTCGGCTCACCGTGTAGCAGTACCACCGGCGCTCCGTCGCGCGGCCCCTCGTCGATATAGTGCAGCCGAAGCGGCTCGGGTGCGCCCGCCGCCGTCACGTCGACGTAGTGCGGCTCGAACGGGTACCCCTGCAGATGGGCGAATCGGGCGTCGGGCGTGCGCAGGAAGTCCACGCCGACTATCTAATCAGGGACCTTTCGGAGCGCACCCAGATGTCCCCGTCTAGGTGGCCGGGCAGCGCGGCCTCCTCGGCGACGAACTCCGGATCCTCCCCAGCCTCGGCCTGCAGGTGATAGTCGCGCAGCGCCGCGAAAGCCCACTTGCCCAGCAGCACAATGGCAATCAGGTTGACGATGGCCATCAGGCCCATCGAGATATCGGCGACGTCCCATACGGTGGCCAGCTTCGCGACGGCGCCGATCGCGATCGCGGCCAGCACCAGAATCCGGAAGATCATGATTCCGCGTTCTTTGACGCCGAGGAAGAACAAGTTGATCTCGGCGTAGACGTAGTTGCCAAGAACCGAGGAGAACGCGAACACGAACACCAGGACCGTCATCAGCCAGGTGGTCCAAGGTCCGAGACTGGCGGAGATGGCCGAGGCGGTCAGCGACGCGCCGGCCATCTTGGTGGGGCTGTGCGGATCGTAGATCGCCGGCCCGGACACCAGAATGATCAGGGCGGTCGCGGTGCAGATGATCATGGTGTCGACGAAGACGCCCAGGGACTGAATCAACCCCTGCTTGACCGGGTGCGACACGGTGGCGGTGGCGGCAACGTTGGGCGCGCTGCCCATACCGGCCTCGTTGGAGAACAGACCGCGTTTGGCGCCGTTGAGCATGGCCGCGGCGATGCCGCCGGTGAACCCGCCGGCCATCTGCTGCAATCCGAATGCGCCACCGATGATCTGGGCGAAGGCGTGCGGCAGGTTGCCGATGTTGAGGGCGATGATCACGAACGCCAGCAACACATATGCCGCGGCCATCACCGGAAGCACCACCTCGGCCACCTTGGCCACCCGGCGCACGCCACCGAACAGGATCGGTGCGGCCAGCAGCACCAGGGCGATGGTGGTGTAGTGCACCTCGACGTTGTGCGAGGAGTTCAGCACGTCGGCGATGGCGTTGGCCTGCACCATGTTGAAGGCGAATCCGAAGGTGAATACCAGCAGAACCGCGAACACCACACCGCCGGGGCGGGAGTTCAGGCCGCGCTGGATGTAGAAGGCGGGGCCGCCGCGGAAGGTGCCGTCGGGGGCGCGGACTTTGAATATCTGGGCCAGTGTCGCCTCGATCATCGCGGTGGCCATGCCCAACAGGGCAACCATCCACATCCAGAAGATCGCGCCGGGCCCACCGACGGTCAGGGCGATGGCGACCCCGGCGATGTTGCCGGTGCCCACGCGCGACGCGAGGCCCACGCAGAACGCCTGGAACGATGAGATACCCCCGTTGCCGACGCGGGAGTTGAACAATTGGCCGAACATCCGCCGGAAGTAACGAAACTGGACGAACCGGGTCCGGATGCTGAAGTAGATCCCGGCCCCCGCCAGCAGGTACACCAGCACGTACGTCCACAGAAACTTGCTGACCGGGTCAATCAGGTTGGCCTGAATGAAATCCACAAGTCACCTCCCATCGGCGATTCGGGCATCTTTGCACTAAATCCCGGGTGACGCAGCGGGAACGCCGAAGCATTTATCGGTTTGCTCAGGCCCTACGGCGCGGGCGGAGCCGGCGGCGCTGGTGGTGCCGGGTCCTTCGGGGAGAACGCGCTTCCCTTGACCCAGTCCTTCCACGGGACCGACCAGCTGCCGCCCTGAGCGACGGTCAACTCCGGGCCACCGGTGTAGCGGACCTCCACCGGATCGCCGGGCTGGACGAAGTCGAAGTACCACTTGGCGTTCTCGCCGCTGAGGTTCAGGCAGCCGTGCGAGAGGTTGGTATTGCCCTGCGCCCAGACGGTGTCGTCGAGTTGGTGCAGGTAGATGCCATCGGTGCTGATCCGGGTAGCCCAGCCGATCTTCAGGTTGTACCCGAGCTCGGAATTGTTCGGCAATCCGTAGGTAGCCGAATTCATGGTCACGACCTGACCCTTGTCCAGCACGCTGTAGACGCCGGGAGGGGTCCAGAAGGCGAACGTCTTTCCGGCCACCACCGCGGTGCCGCCACGCCCCATCGAGGTGGGCATGGTGCGCACCAGCTTGCCGTTGTCGAAGACGCTCACCTGCTTGGTGATGTCATTAGCCACCGCGAGGTGTGCGGCACCGATGTTGATGGTGCTGTGAGCGTCGGACTGCCCGTATAGACCGTCGCCGAGCTTGAGTCCGAACACGTTGAGGTCCACGTCGATCTTGGTGCCCGGCGTGTAGTAGTGCTCCGGCCGCCACTGCGCGACCGCGTCGCTGATCCAGTTCCAGGAGCCCTGCACCGGAGGTTCGGTGCGAACGAGCATGTTCTTCTCGGCGAGCGCCTTGTCCTTGATCGGTTCGTCGAAGTGCGCCTGAATGATGGTCGCAACGCCGTAGCGCACATCCGGGTTGGGCGCGAACCCACCCTGTACCTCGATATAGGGGTGCGCGTAGTTATCCGGGACCAGAGTGTCGAAGGTGGTGGTTCGGGACAGCGGCACCCCGCCGTTGCTCTTGCTGTTCACCGTCATGGTGTAGGTGCGGGCGAAGTTCAGTCGCTGCGACGGCGACCAGGCGGTGCCGTTGTCCGCGATGGCACCGGGAACCTCTTCGCCCCAGTCGTTGGTCATCGAGACGCTGGTGATCTTTCCGTCGACGACACTGACCACGGGCTTGTCCAGCGGGCTGATGCCCTCGGCGCCGTCGAAGGGCGACACACCGAGCAGCGGTGGTGTGGGCTTGGCCGGGGGCAGTTCCGCCGCGGTAGCCGTAGCGGTCCTGCAACTCTCCCGGCAACCGGGGATTCCGGCCACGTCACCGGCCAGCACACCACCCAGCAGGGTCACGACGACCACACTGGCGGTCCGCGCGCGGCGGGGAAGCATCACCAATTACTCCAGGGCTGTCTTGAGGGATGTCTCAGAGGGGTCATACCGTCATCGTTGACGCCTGAATCATAGTCACAGCGGACCACTATTCCGAAGCCCGAGCAGGTCCGCCGGACGGCATTGCTTAGCAAACTTCTGTGACATGGCGCACGACATTGTGCGTCCCTGCTGGCAGTTCGGGTCGCTCCAGCGGTAATGCGCCCCAACGGAGTTTGCTGAGTTTCACGCATCCGGAGCAGCTAAAGACGACCGCCGGTGGCAGAACCACCCGCTGCGGCGAGCCAACTGTTAGACTCACCCAGACGTCGGCGGCGCGACACCGCATCGCTGACACGTCGTGGAACGATTTCACTCCACCGGAGCCGCCGCCCCATCAGGCTAGGCGCGCCGAGATCGAATGATCCGTGCGAAACCGCACACACGTCTCGCGGCGATCGACATTGCCTCCCGGCAATCTCGCCCACCTGTGCTGCCCCTTGTCCTTGCGACCTTCGTCGCGCATGCGGCGGCACCCTTCGAGCCCGAAAGGCTTTTGATGACAACGACCGCAAACACTTTCGCCGACCTCGGCGTATCCGCACCCCTGGTGCGGGTACTCACCGCAGCCGGCCTGACGTCCCCCTTCCCGATCCAGGGCGCGACCCTGCCAGACACCCTGGCCGGCCGAGACGTACTCGGCCGTGGCAAGACCGGCAGCGGCAAGACGCTGGCATTTTCGATCCCGCTGGTGAGCCGGCTGGCCGGGCGTGCCCGCCAGGCATCCCGACCGGCCGGCCTGGTGCTCGCTCCCACACGGGAGCTCGCCACCCAGATCACCGCGACTCTGCAACCGCTGGCTGAGGTCTGCGGCCTGCGGGTGACCACCATCTTCGGCGGCGTGCCCCAGGCCCGGCAGGTCAGGGAACTGCAAGCCGGTGCCGACATCGTTGTCGCCTGCCCGGGCCGACTCGAGGACCTGATGCGGCAGCGCCTGATCACCCTCGATCGAGTTGAGGTGACGGTGATCGACGAGGCCGACCACATGGCCGACCTCGGGTTCCTGCCCGGTGTGACGCGAATCCTTGCCGCAACACCCGCCGGGGGCCAGCGTCTGCTGTTCTCGGCGACGCTGGACAACGGCGTCGACAAACTGGTCAACCGATTCCTGCGCGACGAGGTAGCCCATTCGGTGGACCCCGAGGACTCTCCCGTCGCGGCGATGACCCACCACGTCTTCCACGTCAGCGGCGTCGATGCCAAAAAGGACCTGGTGCAGACCCTCGCGTCGGGAACCGGCCGGCGAATTCTTTTTCTGCGGACCAAACACCAGGCGCGCAAGCTTGCCAAGCAGCTGACCGCGGCGGGGATACCGTCGGTGGATCTGCACGGCAACCTTTCCCAGCCAGCCCGCGACCGCAACCTTGCCGCATTCGTCAACGGGACGGCCCGAGTCCTGGTGGCGACCGACATCGCCGCCCGCGGCGTGCACGTCGACGACGTCGAATTGGTGGTCCACTGCGATCCGCCCGCCGAGCACAAGGCCTACCTTCACCGCTCGGGACGCACCGCACGCGCCGGTCAGTCCGGAGATGTGGTGACTGTGGTTCTGCCCGAGCAGCGCAAGGACACCCAGGTGCTGCTGCGAAAAGCCGGTATCACGGCAACCCCCCTGAATGTCGGCGCCGAGTCAGCGGCCGTTCGGGACCTCGTCGGTGCGATCGCGCCGTATCAGGCGCCGCCGGTCAGCCAGCCGGAACCCGCACCGCGAAGGAATCCCTCTCGTGGCCCGGGACCCGGGACGCGCCGGTCAGGCATCGCGTCCAAGTCGCACACCGCTACTGCATC
>Ga0194055_10000202_pt1 | contig 46251 bp, 39 predicted proteins | sample SepL449m_MetaG_FD_155482 | JGI IMG/M metagenome (GOLD analysis project Ga0194055, IMG submission 155482) | Anoxic zone freshwater microbial communities from boreal shield lake in IISD Experimental Lakes Area, Ontario, Canada - Sep2016-L442-9m | ecosystem: Environmental > Aquatic > Freshwater >... | reverse complement strand
CCTCGTCCCGGCACGCCTGCTCGATTGCAGTCCAGACGGCCTCGGTCTTGATGCGCTGACCTTGCAGCCCTTGAGCAGAGGGCTCGGCGGTGATGACGGTGGGTTCCTTCAGATGGAGCAACTTGACCTGGATGGGCCGCTGTCCGAGGACCTCTTGGCAGAGGAGGGCGTAGAGCTGCACGCCGGTGAGCCTCGACTGCTGGTAGGCCGGCGGGGGCGCCTTCCCAGTCTTGTAATCGATGACGATCAGCTCGCCGTCTGGGGTTCGGTCGAGGCGGTCGAGGATGCCCCGCAGTCGCACGTCTCCGAGTCGCGCCTCGAGCATCAGTTCGATCCCGACCGGAGTGACCTCATCGGGGTCCTCCAACATGAAGTAGTTGGCCACCAGCTGCTCGGCATCGGACCGGAAGGCGCCGGCCTCGTCGACCCCGAGCCCGAGCGACCGGTAATCGTCATCGTCTTGGATGGCCACCCATGCACGGTCCAGTTCGACTGATGCGGCAGCCGGGCTGCGGGTGCCCTGGACGTGGTTCCAGAAGAGTTGCTCGAGAGCAGTGTGGACAAGCGTCCCCTTGACCGTGGCAACCGTGGACGGATCGTGGAGCCGCTCGATGGCCGTGAACCGGAAGGCGAGGGCGCAGTTGCGGAAGGCCGACAGTTTGGACGGCGATAGCGAGCGTGGTGGATCGAACGGCACGGACAGAGCCTACGACGGGGGTGTGCCATCGGGGAGTGTCAGTGCCTGGCGGACCCGGTCTGCGATCTCCCCGGGCCGCTGCAGCGGGCCGAAGTGCCCCAGATCGTCAAATCCCTCGAGGGCCGAGTTCGGCACCTGCGATGCGTCAAGGGTCATGATCTGTTCGCCGAAAGCGTCGGTCAGAGTCCCGTAGGCGAAGGTCACCGGGCACTGCACCTCGTGCAATCGGGGGAAGACACCGTTGCCGAAGCCGTGGATGTACACCTCGGCCTCGTCATCCCTCTGGCACCGGAGCCGGACCTCTTGCCCGTCGCCCCCGTCAGACGCTGGTACCGCCTCGAAACCATCCTCGACGTAGCGCAGCAGCACGTCGGGATCGAGGTCGGCGAAGGGCGGCTTGGAGGAGAAGTTGACGAAGGCGTCCTCGGTCGACGGGAACGACTGACGCCGCCGACGTGCCCCCACCGACAGGTAGTTCTCTTCGCGGTCGAAGGGAAGCGGCTGGTCAGGGACGACTACCGGTTCGAACAGGTAGAGAGAGCGAAATGTCCCTGGACGTTCCTGTTCGGCCAAGAGCAGCGACGCACCGCCGCACGAGTGGCCGAAAGCTGGAGGTCGGACCAGTCCCAGGTGGTCGACAGCGGTCAGGACGTCGGTGCTGAACCCCGACCAGACGAAATCGCCGTCTGCCGGTCGACCCGAGCGGCCATGGCCCCGAAGATCGAGGGCATAGCAGTGGAACTGGTCACCTAGCGATCGGGCCAGCGGCAGCAGTACCCCAGCACAGAACCCAGTGGCGTGCACCAAGAGCAGGTCGTCGCCAGTGCCGCCGAAGTCATAAACCGCCAGGTCGAGCCCATCGGGAGTGATGGTGATCGAGGCCGGTTCGGCGGCTGGCTCAGATCCGAGGGGCACCCAGTGACGGTAGCCGACCGCACTTCTGTGTGGATCGCGTAGCAACGAGGGAAGCGCCACCGCCACACGGTGGTGCTACCACCTGACGCCTCCGAGCGACTAGACCTACGGAACTATGGAGAACTTCCTTTACCACTACAGCTACTTCGCTATCTTCATCTTGTGCTTCATCTCGTCGATGGGGCTACCGGTCGGTGCAGACGTCGCCATCCTCGGGGGAGGGGCTCTGGCCAGCGGTGAGGTGCACAAACTGCTGGCCGACGGCACGCCGTCGACGGACGTTTTTCATCTGTCCATCGTGGCCGTGATTCTGTTGGCCGCGGTCGGGGAGATCCTCGGGTCATTGGCCGGTTACCTGATCGGTTACTTCGGCGGTCGTCCACTGGTCGACCGCTTCGGCAAGTACGTGCTGCTGGCTCACAAGGACCTGGACAAGGCCGAGGCCTGGTTCGACAAGCATGGCGAGCCTCTGGTGCTGTTCGGACGGTTCATCCCGCTGGTTCGCTCGTTCGTCTCCTTTGCTGCGGGCCTCGCCGAGATGGCGATCCTGAAGTTCACGGTGTTCACGGTCATCGGCTGCGTCCTTTGGTCTGCTGGTCTTGCCTCGCTCGGGTACGCACTTGGGTCGAGTTATGACCAAGTGCAGAAGTCGTTCAGCTACGCCGGCTATGTGGTCGCAGGCCTGGCGCTGCTCGCCATCGTGGGAATCTTCGTCCACCGGGTGATGACCGTACGCGGGGAGCGCTCGTCCAGGGGGACCGACCACTGACCAGGTCAGCGACCGCCGGGGCCAAGAAGGCCGCCCTCCAGGCCTCGGAGCACCTCGAGCGCTCGGTACACTGGAACGGGCTACACACTGGCGACCCAGTGGTGGTCGGCGGGTTGTCGATGCGAGGAGCCCAATGGCAGTTTCGGGCTCATGTGCGCAACACCAATAACGGGACCGAGTCCGTCGAGGTTGTCGGTGGTCGCCCCGGCGACCGGACCATCCGCTCCTTCGGCCCCGAGCGCATCTTCGCCGCCACCAGTGGGCGAGGCCGGCGCAATACCGGAACTCCGGGCGCTGGGCAGCTGTCGTTGGCCGACGCACCTCAGCTTCCCCTCGGGTGACCGGACGATAGGGTTCGAGTAATGGCCACCGTCACCTTCTTCCATGCCCATCCTGACGACGAGGCCATCGCCACCGGCGGCACCATGGCATCGCTAGCCGACGAGGGTCATCGGGTGGTCCTGGTGACGGCCACCAGGGGAGAGCTCGGCGAGGTGGCAGACGATCTCCTCGAACCTGGTGAGACCCTGGGCGAGCGCCGCTCCGATGAGTTAGCTCGGGCCGCTGCCGTGCTCGGTGTGGAGCGACAGATGTTCCTCGGGTACCACGACTCGGGCATGGAGGGTGAGGACTCCAACAGCCGGGTCGACTGTTTCGCCACTGCAGATCGAACCGAGGCGGCCGAGCGGCTGGCCGCCATCCTCATCGAGGAGTCATCCGACGTCCTGGTCGTCTACGACGAGCACGGCGGCTATGGGCACCCTGATCACATCCAGGTCCACCACGTGGGCATGGCCGCCGCTGATCTGGCCGGGACGCCGGTCGTCTATATGGCCACCATGGACAGGGGGTTCATGCGGGCGCTGCGCCAGCAGGCCGCCGATATGGAGCTCGCATCCGAGGAGGACCTCGAGGGGGCGGACACCATGGGGGAGCCAAGCGAGCGCATCACCACCGAGGTCGATGTGAGCCGGTGGGTGGAGACCAAGCGCGACGCCATGCGCGCCCACGGTAGCCAGATCACCGAAGAGAGCTTCTTCTTGTCGATGCCGGACGAACTGTTCGCCCATGTGTGGGGACAGGAGTGGTTCATCAGAGTCCGGCCGGAGCCTGCAGGGTTGGGCGACGGCACCCGCGAGGGCGGTCTGGTCATCACGGATTCGGGCACCCTGGCCGGGGGAGCGACAGCGAAGGAAGTGGTGGAATGACGAGGCACAAGGTTCTGCGGATACACGGGGGACGCCTAGTGGTGGCCGAGCGGCGCCTGGAACTCGAAGGAGAACTCGATGCCTTTGCCGCGCAAGGGTTCTCCATCGTCAACTCGTTCGCCATCGATGACAACGTCTATCTGGTCCTCGTCGCCTCCGACTGAGGGGCGACGACTGGGCCATCAGTCCAATGTGTCGGTCAGGGGCTCGGTGTACGCAGCGATGGAGATGACGCGGTCACGGCCAGCGCTCTTGGCCTGGTAGAGCGCCCGGTCAGCCCGGTCGATGAACGTCACCGGATCTTCGAGTCCGTCCCAACTGGTGACGCCGACCGACATGGTGACTCCGATGTCGGTGACCGAGTCGCGACCCCCTCGGCGCAGGTGTTCGAGGAGATGGTGGCCACCGATTAGGTCGGTGTCGGGCATGACTAGGCAGAACTCCTCGCCGCCGTAGCGGGCGACCATATCCTGGTCGCGGGTGTTCGACACCATCATGGCGGACATGGATCGCAGCACGGTGTCGCCGACCACGTGCCCATACTGGTCGTTGAACTTTTTGAAGTGGTCAAGGTCGATCATGGCGACACTCAGCGGCGTCTCGGCTCGGATGGCGTGGGCCATCTCCATCTGCAGCCGCTCCATGAGGCTTCGCCGGTTGGCCAGGCCGGTGAGCGGGTCGGTGCGGCTCTCGGCGTGCAGGCCGTTCACGAAGTTGGCGCGGCTGGTCACCCGCAAAAAGGCTGCGGCCAGCAGGCCTGCTGACTCGGCGGTGCGGGCATCGGTGTTGGCGTTGTCCGGCGAGCGCTCGATCACCATGAAGAGCTCGCCGTCTGACGCGTACCCCACCGGGAGCACGCAGAATCTTGGCTCGAGTTCGACGGTGTTGGAGGCGAGTGACACGAGGACGGTGGGGAGGTGGACCAGGTCAGCGCAGTCAGCCTTCACGTCGGGCCAGGCGGCCAGGAGCGTGTACCGCTCGAGGGCGCTGCTCCGGTTGAACACGGCTACCCGCTCGGCCGGCAGGATGTCGGCCACGTAGGGGAGTCCCCGGGCGAAGATCTCGGCGAACGTTTCCGCGGTGGGTCGTACCACGTCGATCCCGACCGAGTCGAAGCACTCGTTGAGCGAGTCGATGGCCTGGGAGAAGTTGATCTGGCCGGTGAGGGAGCCGACGGTCCGGGCGCAGATGAAGTTGACCACGCCGATGGTCGAGGCGTAGATGACCATGGAGACGATGTACTCACCACCGCGCAGGCCCTGGACCCAGCCGATCAGGGCGATCAGGGCCAGTGCGTAGAGGTCGACCACCAGCTGCATCCGTCGGTCGCCCACGATGGAGACGAAGATGACCCCGACCAGCATGGCTGGCGTATAGAGCGCAGCCGGGGTGGAGGTCGAGAGTTCGATGCAGGCCAGGCCGGCTAGGGCCAGACAGGCGATCATGAACCACGCATTGGCCTGCGAGGTGGGCTTCGCCTTCCCCTTGGTGATGGCGGCATAGATCGACTGGTACGAGATAGACACCACGATGCAGGCGATAGCTCCAGCCATGTAGCCCCAGTGCACGGTGGAGTGGTCGATAAACGTCACCGCGATGAGGACCGGGATCATGATCGATTCGGCGATCAGTCCACAGGTCACCCCATCTCGGAGCTGCCTGGAGGTCGGGTGAACAAGATCAAATCTCACCCCCGGGGTATCGGCAGCGTCCATACCTACCTTTACCGGCGACGGGTTGCAGTAAGCGGCAAAGAGGAAAAGGTCCCACGTCTTTTCTAACTCCCTGTCCAAGGGTTGTGTGGGCATCGAGCGGCTGGCCGGGGTTCGCAAGACCTCGATGGATCGATGCCCGCAGTAGGGCGCCATCGGCCTACGATCGGCTCGGCCGCCACTGGGTCGGCCCAAGATGAAGGAGTCGCCGTGGGCTATCGAGTGATTCAGTGGGCGACCGGGGCCCAGGGCGTCGAGTCGATCCAGGCCATGATCGACCGCACCGACCTCGACCTGGTGGGTGGGTGGGTCCACTCACCCGAAAAGGATGGCGTGGACCTCGGGGTTCTGGCTGGCCGTGCGCCCATTGGCGTGACGGCCACCCGTGACATCGATGCGCTCCTGGCCTTGGATGCCGACTGCGTGGCCTACATGCCCCGAAACACATCGCTCGATGACGTATGTGCCCTACTGGCCAGTGGAAAGAACGTAGTCACTACGGCGTTCCTGTTTTACCCTCGGGCCCTGCCCGAAGCCGATCTGGCTCGCCTGCTCGAGGCCTGCGAACAGGGCGGATCGTCGGTGCACGGGACCGGCCTCAACCCGGGCAACCTGAGCGGGGTGCTGCCCTTCGCACTGTCGGGCATGTGCCGGAGCATCGGGCGGGTGACCCTCCAGGAGCGAGCCGACTGGTCGTTCTACGAGAGCACCAACATCACCTTCGAGAACATGCGTTTCGGCCGGCCGGCGGCCGAGGTGACCGAGGAGGCCAGTGACTTCCTCCGGTTCAACAGCGGGATCTTCAAAGAAGAGGTGGCCCTCATTGCCGATGGCCTCGGGGCCGGTATCGACGAGATCACCACTGAGGTCGATCTGGTCCTGGCCGAGCACGACCACGACATCTTCGGCATCACACTGGCTGCGGGCACCGTGGCTGGCCAGCGGTGGCACTGGCGGGGGCTCCGCCAGGGTCGGACCATGGTGGAGATCGACGCGCTATGGACCGTGGGTGGGGAGTACCCGCCGCACTGGCCCACCCCGATGGATGGTTGGACACTCACCATCGAGGGCGATCCATCGGTGCAGGCGCACCTGCTGACCTTGGCCAGTTACGAGCGCAGCCTGCCCATCACGGAGCACGTGCGGGCGGCCAGTGTGGCTACTGCCATGCAGGCCATCAACTCGATTCCGGCGCTGTGCGATGCCGCTCCGGGGATCCGCACCATGGCTGACCTGGGATTGGTCCGCAGCGGCCGTGGGTTCGGGTTCGGCGACGCCTAGCCCGACCGGTTTCGGGGGCGCAGTGAAGCTCGGGAGCTCAGTCCCAAGTGGTGCTCGGTTCCTCAGCCGCCGAGGCTGTCGCGTAGGGCGGCAAGCTCGAGTTCGAGCCGGTCCACGGTGACCTGCAGCCCCGTCACCTGTGCCTGCAGGTCGCTAGGTGTGTCGCTGGGCGGCACCACAGGTGCGGCGCCAGTGGGCAAGTCGTCGCTGGGTCCGTCGCCAGACAGCCCGTCGACAGTGGGTGCACCGCCGGCCTCGCCGGCCTCGCCGGCCTCAACGACCCCGGTGACCCCGGTGACGAAGGCTGTGTTGCCAGTGTCAGTCGGGAGTTCATCCGACCCGGCCATGGCCGGCTGTGACGATCCGCCGTCCCACTCCTTGGCCAGCAGTTGCCGCCACCGGTCCTCTTTTTGTCCTGGACGGCGGGGGAGTAGTTCGACCAACGGCTCGTCTCGGGCCGCCAACCCCTCCAATAGGGCGTGGGCGGCGGCTACATCGGCCAACTCCACCATGCGGGCGGCACGGCCCCGGACCTCTCCGGCCGTCTGGTGCCCGCGCAGTAGTAGGACGGCCAGCAGGGCCACGCTGGGCACGTCGAGGTCGTAGACCTCGTCGAGCACGTGGCGGCACCTCTCGACTACTCGGCCACTCGAGGGCTGGACGAACCGCACCAGGCGGTGGCCACGCAGGCTCTCGAGGGCCACGTCGACAGCACGTTCGTCCATGGGGACCACCGGGTCCCGGTTGGTGGACTGACTGCACGCCAGCGACAGGGCGTTGCGGGTGAGCGGATACTGCTGGGGAGTGGTGAGCTGCTTCTCCACCAGGCATCCGAGGATCCTGCCTCCGGCTGGTGTGATCTGCATATGGCGACAGTATGGCCGGGGTGGATGCGCAATGGGAACTTCCTGGTCCATTCCGGCATCTGGCCCCTTGCCTCCTGACGACCGACCGGATGTTTCATTTGCTGCATTTCGCAATGCCTTGTTAGTATTAACCAACTGCATTGGGCATGGGGGGCACTCATGTTCATCGAGGGACACAGTGCAGTGGCGTGGGGAGCTGTTGCCTCCCTCAGCGGTCCCAGGGGACCCAAGGGGTAGTAATCATGAAGCACGGTCGTACTACGAGGTCGCTGTTGGCGACCGTCGCCCTGATGAGCACCGTCGTCGTGGGTGGTGCCGTGGGCTCGGGCTCGCCTTTGGCGGGTGCCGCCCAGACGGCGTTTGCCAACACCATCGTTAACCCCACCAGCGTGGCCGTTGACCCCTTGGGCAACCTCTATGTGGCCGATGCCGCCAGCCAGGCCGTCTACAAGATCGCTCCCAATGGTTCCGGGGGGTTCAACCCACCCACGACCATTGCGTCCGGGATCGTGAATCCCACCGGCGTGGCCGTCCAAGCTGGCAACGTGTACGTGACCGGTGCCACCAGCACCACACTGACGGGCACGGGTTTCGTAGACGAGATCACCCCGAGTGGCGGTAGTGCCTACAACTCGCCGGTCGCAGTTATTTCCGGACTGCTTAACCCCACCGGTGTGGCTGTCGGCTCAACGGGAACCATCTATGTGGTCCAAAACTCCCAAGGGGGTTTCAGGGGGAACGCAATAGCGAGTTCCGAGCGTGTCCAGGCTTTCGCCTCCAACGGTTCTGGGGGGTTCAACGCACCCACGTCCATCGGAACGTGGGGCGGTCCCCTTGGATTCGACCGCTCACTGCAGCCGACCACTGTGGCGGTCGATCCATCGGGCAAACTCTTCCTGGCCAACACGTACAACGTTTTTGAGGCAGCCGGCATTAACGTCCGCACCATCTCCCCTATCAACAACTACTGCGGCTATCAGGGCGGAGGTGTGGCGGTCGACTCGTCGGGCAACGTCTTCTTCGGATGCGGCGGCACCGTATCGGAGCTCACTCCCAACGGTTCTGGAGGGTTCAACCCATCGGCCGCCGTCGGATCAGGATCGTGGCAGCTGACGGGTGTGGCCATTGACTCCTCGGGCAATATCTATGCCTCTGATGGTGCAAACGGCGGCCTCGACGAGATCACGCCAGCGGTACCCGATGCCCCCACCAACGTCACGGCCGTGGCGACCAACCACACGCTCACCGTGTCGTGGGACGCCATGGTGTCCTACCCGGCCACATTGAGCTACTCCGTCACCGATGGGCGAGGACAGACCTGCCTCGGGGTGACGGTCACCACGTGCGTCTTGACGGGGCTCACGAACGGCTCGACGTACGTCGTCGTCGTCACCACCACGAATGCGCTGGGCAACTCGGTGGGATCGACCCTGTCGGCCATACCGGAACCGGCGGTACCGAATGCTCCGGCCATCCAGGCAGCCACCATCACCGGCGACGGCTCTGTTCAGGTGTCGTGGATGGCGTCGACTGAAGACAGCAGCCTGCCCATCACCTACGCGGTGACCAGTGCCCCTGGCACGGCATCGTGTGCCCCGAAGACTGCAACCTTGTCCTGCACGGTACGAGGCCTGGCCAACGGTACGTCGTATACCTTCAGTGTGGTCGCCACCAATGCGACCGGGCCCTCTTCGCCCAGCACGATCGGTCCGGTGGTGCCGCCGACCCAGACCGTCATTGCCCCTGGTGTCCCTTACCCCTATGGGTTGGCCACCGACTCGGCTGGCAATGTCTATGCGGCCGTTCCCACCACCGGCACTGTCGACAAGATCACTCCGTCCGGGATCCAGACTGCCGTCGCAACCGGACTCAGCTTTCCGTACTCGGTAGCGTTGGATTCACGGGGCAACATCTATATCTCCGACGTGACGGCACAGAGTGTTTTCAGGGTCACCCCGGGGGGCGTTCGGACCACCGTGGCCACAGGGTTGGCGTGGTTGGGTGGGCTGACAGTGAGCCCGGCTGGAGATATCTTCGTCGTCATTTCGGGTGTGACTGGCTGTGGAGGCTGCTGGGGCCCTGCGCCTAATACCGGGATGATCGACGTGATCAGACCGATCGGCCCGGGTATGTTCAGCGTTCCGACACCGGTCGTCTCTGGGCTCGACAATCCGCAACAAGTAGCCGTGGATGGAAACAGAAACCTCTACGTCACTGGAGCCTTCGGCAACTATTTCGACAAGATCCCTTTCTACCGAATCGGGGGATACGGCGCACCGGTGGCGTTTGGAACCGGCCTCCAGTACCCCGTCGATGCCACAGTCGATGCGGCCGGCAATATCTACGTCGTGGATCGTGCGACGGGTCAGGTCGACGAGATCACGCCCCAGGGAGTTCAGTTCGTGGCGGCCACCGACCTTGCTTCCCCCAACACTGTGGCAGTGGATACGGCCGGCAACATGTACGTGAGCGCGCAAGGTCAGATTCTGAAATTCGGCTTCCGGATCAACTCGGGTCTGCCAGCCGCTACCCACGCGAAGCGCTACGAACCGGTGACACTGGTGGTAGCCGGTGTGACACCGAGCACCGCCGGAGGCCCGACGAAGGTGGCTTGGGCCGTCGCGTCCGGTGTCAACTCGCCTCTACCCCGGGGGATGAAGTTGTCACCCCAAGGTGTTCTCTCGGGTACGCCGTCGAGCACCCTCACTGCCGGTAACTACCAGGTCAACGTACAGGTGACCCAGACGGTGAACACGCGGGTAGATGGAAAGATGAATACTTCGACCTCGACCGTCCGGTCCAGTCTGCCCATCCTCATCAAGTAGTCGACCTGGCGTCGGTTGGCCCAAGGACCCCTGGCTTCGGCCTGGGGTCCTTGTGCATTCCGCAAGCACGGTGGCCCTGCCGATCAGGATGAACTTTTGGTCGCCGTACCCGACCCTGATGGTGGTCGCCACTAGTTGCGAACCTACCGTGGCCCAGGCGGGGCGACTAGGGGATTTGTACCCCCAACTGCATGTTGAAGCCAGCGCGAAGGTCCGGGTCGGAGTAGTTCGCTCACACACCCAGAAAACAAGAAACACCCCGAATGTGAGGGTTCGGGGTGTTTCTACATGTCTTGACACAGCAGATTGGAGCGGGCGAAGGGAATCGAACCCTCGTCAGCAGGTTGGAAACCTGCAGCTCTACCATTGAGCTACGCCCGCAGGACTGCGGATCAGACTGTAGCAGCGGACCCGTGACCTGGGTGTTTGAAGCACGGTCGGCAGCCTGCCTCGACTGCCAGCCCCAGTCACCTAGACCAGCTACCCAGACCTGGTCAGCCTGCCTCAGGCGACCACAGCGGCTCGTCCACAGTGAAGCCGATCGGCGTGTTCCAGTGATTCCGATACGACACCTCGTGGGCCGGGCGACGCTTGGCCACACCCCAGCGTCCCAACGGATAGCCCATGGGCACACAGCACGCCATGACCCATCCCTCGTCCTTGGGCACACCCAAGATGTCGAAGGTCTCGTCTGGGTACCAGAACCCGAGGACGGCGGTGATCGAGCTACCCACACCTTCGGCCCGGGCGGCCAGCTGTGCACTCCACACCGCCGGGTAGATCGACCCGCCAGTCGGGTCGCCCTGGATGAAGGGGAACAGGAACAGGGGCACCTCAGCGAAGTGATCGGCCAGCCAGTCGGCCGAGGCCTTGACTTTCATCATCTGGATGCTGCCCGGATCGTCCGGTGCGGCTGCGGCTGCGGCCATGCGCTCGGCGTAGACGGTCTGCCACAACTCGGAGATGGCCTGCTGGTAGAGCGGGGCGATCTGGGCGATGACGTCCTTGTCGTCGACCATCAGGAAACGCCAGTTCTGGGTGTTGCCGCCCGACGGGGCCCGAATGGCGGCATCCAGGATCTTGGCCTGTACATCCATCGGCACCGCGTCGGGCTTCACCCGTCGCATGGCCCGCGTCGTATAGAGCGCCTCGTTGATGTCCATGTGATCTCCTAGGAGTGGTCCGCCAGCCCTAGTGGCAACCGAACGTCACTTACCGTAGTGCCACCTTGCCGCCATCACTGGAACTGGCGACCACGGGGAGGGATCGGACAAGGCATGCACGCTGGGGTGCTAAGAACCGGGCCATGGCCACACCGCAGACCGTTCCCGACGACGTCGTTGAAGTGGTGGTGGGTGCGATCGCCGCCGGAGGCGGATGTGTAGGCCGCGGGCCCGACGGCCGGGTCGTGTTCGTCCGCCACAGCCTGCCGGGCGAGCGTGTCCGTGCCCGGATCACCTCGGAGACCACATCGTTCCTGCGAGCCGACGCCATCGAGATCCTCGAGCCGTCGGCGGACCGGGTCAAGCCGCTCTGTCCGCATGCCGGCCCGGGCCGGTGCGGCGGGTGCGACTTCCAACACGTTTCGATTGCCGCACAGCGGCGCCTCAAGGAGGATCTGATCGCTGAGCAGCTGGCCCGGGTGGCCGGCATGCAGTTCCGGGTGGAGGTCGAAGCAGTCGATGGTGCACCCGACGGGCTTGGTTGGCGGACCCGGGTGGCCTTTGCCGTCGACGCCGAGGGCGTGGTCGGCCTGCGGCGCCACCGCAGTCACGACATCGAACCAGTGACCATCTGCCCCATCGCCACCGCCGGAGTGAACGCTGCCTCGGTGTCCTCGGTCAACTGGAAGGGTGCCCGCCAGATAGAGGTCATGGCGTCCCCCGGGGGTGACACGCCGGTGATCCTGGTGGAGACAGGCAAGCAGCGGCTCGACGGTCTGCCCGACGTCGAGGCCGGACTGGTGTGGAAGGGCCGTACCCTGCGAGGACCCGATCATGTGATCTTCGATGTCCTGGGCAAGCAGTTCGAAGTACACGCTGGCGTGTTCTGGCAGGTCCACCCGAAGGCAGCCGCCGTCCTGACCACTGCGGTACTCGAGGGCCTCGCCCCACGGACGGGGGAGCGGGTGTCCGATCTGTACGCCGGAGCCGGGCTGTTCACGGTCGCCATGGCTCGTGCCGTCGGGCCGACCGGGGTCGTCACCGCTGTAGAGCGGAGCGGGCCGGCGGTAGCAGACCTCAAGCGGAACACCAACGGACTAGCCCAGGTGGAGGTAGTGCGGGCCGATGTGACACCGGCAACAGTGGCCCGCCGACTCGGGCAACCCGACCTGGTCATCCTCGACCCAGCCCGCTCAGGGGCGGGACGCGACGTGATGGCGGCGTTGTGCGCGCTCGACCCGGCACCCCGTCGGATCGCGTATGTGTCTTGCGAGCCAGCACCGTTCGCCCGCGACCTGAAGGTGATGGTGGAGGCCGGATGGAACCTGCGATCGCTGCGGGCCTTCGACCTGTTTCCGATGACCGAGCACGTGGAGTTGGTCGCCATCCTCTCGACCCTGAGGTCTGATTCAGGGGTTCGGCCCTGGGTGCGGCCCGGTGGCTCGATGGCTCGGTCGGTTGAGCTGCTGGGCGACGGGGGGCGTCAGGGTCTCGCTGGTACTGTCTTTCCATGCGTACACGGCCTCTCGGCGTCCTGGTGACCGCTGGCGCCATCTCTCTAGCCGGAATGGCCGTGGCTGGCTGTTCAAGTGGTTCTGACGCGTTGACCGGCTCCACGGCTCCGAGGGGAACCTTCGCCACCGAGCAGCCGCCCAAGCAGCCGCCCAAGCCAGCCGGTGTGCTGCCATCGCCCATCTCCAAGCAGATCTGCTCCCGCGAGGCGCAGATAGAGATGGCCTCGGCGCTAGGGGAGGAGGCCCAGGTCTCCACGCCGACGTGGGTGGACCATCTCTACTCCTGCACCTACGACTACGCGACGTCGACGCCTGCTGGCTCCTTCGCAGTGTCGGTCAAAGAGCTGTCGAGCACGGCCGAGACCACCGCCTACTTCGAGGGCCTGTCCAGCACCATGGGTAGGTCCCGGGAGTTGAATGCCCTCGGCGAGGGCGCGTTCCAGACTACGAACGGCTCCGTGGTCGTCCGCAAGGACTGGAAGGTGCTGCTGGTGGATAACGCCGGCCTGCCCGCGCAGTTCGGCGTACCGCCCACCAGTTCGGGCTCGGTGGCCGTCACCGTGGCCGACGTGATCCTCGGATGCTGGGCCGGGGACTGAAGCGCTCCTCGGCCAGCCAGAGCCGACCCGATCGATGGGGTTGCCGTTGGGGGAGAAGTTGGCCGACACCATGAACCAGTCCTTGCCCCTTTTGTGAAAAGGGCTATCCAGTGGAGTGCAGTAGCCACACCCCTTTGCGACTGAGGGTGTGAGAATCCAGGAGTGAGGTCGTGGGCCGGGGCACAGGGTAAGGCCGCGCACCTGCCCATGGGCTCACCACGATGGACGGTAGTGCAGGGGAGTGATGAACGGTAGTGCAGAGAGTCGATAGATGGTAGCGTAGAGGCTCATGAGCCGGACCATTCACCGCATGCCTCACTACAAGACCCGTGTTGTAGACGGTGAGCTCGACGCACTTCTACCGCACCTTCCAGCACTCAGCTTGGAGGGGCCGAAGGGCGTGGGCAAGACTGCCACCGCTAGCGAACGAGGTCGGACATTCCGGCGCCTCGACGACCCCGCAGAGCTAGAGGTCATCAAAGCGCAGCCGTCCCGGTTGATCGAGGGCCCGCCCCCGATCGTCATCGACGAGTGGCAGCGTTACCCGGCTTCCTGGGATGTCGTGCGCCGTGCTGTCGACGCCGACGGCTCAGCGGGGCGCTTCTTGTTGACTGGATCGGCCACCCCGACGGAAAAGCCAACTCATTCCGGTGCAGGACGGATCGTTCCAGTACGAATGCGACCGCTCACGCTCATGGAGCGCGGCGTTGAGGATCCGTCTGTCTCGCTGACGAGGCTGCTCACTGGCGAGCGCCCCGATCTCGGCGGGAGCACCGCGCTGGCCCTCGACGACTACACAAGGGAGATCGTGGTCGGAGGCTTCCCCGGCATGCGTCACCCTGACGGGCGAGCCCAGCGCGCAGCGCTCGATGGGTACCTAGCCCGGATCGTCGACACCGACCTCCCAGAGTTGGGCATCGACGTGCGCAATCCGGCCACGATGTGGAGGTGGGTGCGCGCCTTTGCCGCGGCAACCGCAACGAACACCTCCTTTGACAAGATTCGCAATGCCGCCACGGGAGGTGAGGACGACAAGCCGGCCAAGACTACGACGATGGGCTACCGCGAAGCCCTCGAGCGCCTCTGGATCCTCGACGACCTGCAGGCATGGGCTCCCACGCGCAACCACCTGCAGCGGCTCGTGGCCGCTCCCAAGCACCACCTTGCCGATCCAGCACTCGCCGTCCGACTCCTGGGCTTAGAGGCCGGAGCCCTGCTCTCAGGTCAAGGCCCCACTTCGATCCCGCGCGATGGCACCTTTCTCGGCTCGCTCTTCGAGTCGCTGGCCGCTCAGGGGGCCCGCGTCTTCGCCCAGGCCGCCGAGGCCACCGTGGCCCACTTGCGCACCATGGGTGGCGAGCGGGAGGTCGACCTCATCGTGGTGCGTGGCGATGGCAGGGTGGTGGCGCTCGAGGTGAAGCTGTCGGCGACGATCGAAGCGCGCGACGTCCGCCACCTCCGCTGGCTCCACGGTCAGTTGGGCGACGACCTGCTCGACGCCATCGTGCTGACGACTGGCCCGTCGGCCTATCGCCGAGCCGATGGCATCGGCGTGGTCCCCTTGGGCCTGCTCGGCCCCTGATTTCACACCTTCGTTCTCACACCCTCAGTGGCAAGGGGGTGTGGGTACTGCACTCCACTGGATAACCCTTTTTGTGAAATCACCCATCGGACACGCCTGGGGACTCGTTCCGCCGCAGCCCGAGGCCCCGCTACGGTTGGGCTGTGCCGACCATCGTGGACAAAGAAGCCATTGTTGACCTGCTGCGCCACGAATATGCGGTGCTCGTAGAGGTCTGCTCCACGCTCACGGACGAACAGTGGGACACGGCCACCTGTCTGCCCGGGTGGACCGTCCGTGACGTCCTCAGCCACGTCATCGGGGCCGAGGCCATGCTGCTGGGTGAGCCAGCTCCGACGGTCGACCTGTCGGAGTTGACGCATATGCAGAATCCGATCGCCGAGGCCAACGAAGTGTGGGTCGAGGCCATGCGGACCATGACCGGCTCCGACATGGTGGCCCGACTGTTGGAGGTGACGGCACGCCGTCTGGCCATCTTGGACGCCATGACCCAGGAGGAGTTCGACGCCCCGTCGTGGACGCCGGCGGGCCGTGACGAGACCTACGGACGATTCATGCGCATCCGCCACTACGACTGCTACCTGCACGAACAGGACATCCGCATGGCGCTCGGCATGGAGCCCCGCGCCACCGCGGCTGACCTGGCCTCGTCCCTCGACGAGGTGGCCACCGGACTTGGCTACATCGTCGGCCGGCGGGCCGGCATGCCGGACGGCTCCCGGGTGCGGATCGAACTGACCGGCCCAGTAGCGCGCACCTATCTGGTCAGCGTGGACGGACGAGCCTCGGTGGTAGCCGAGTTGGACGGCGATCCCACCGTCGGGATCGAACTGTCGGCCATGCACTACCTGCGGCTGACCGGTGGCCGCCACGACGCGGGGATCGACCCGGCCGACGGGGTGACCTTCACCGGTGACCGAGAGCTCGGCGGCCGATTGGTGGCCAATATGTCGTTCACCATCTGAACGCCCGAGGGTTGACCGTGGTCGACGCGGGGGAGAGGCCAGGGTGGGTTGCACCCATTGCGGTGCTCCTCGGTCAACCGTAGGACACCGGGACCGAGCCCGCGGTTTGCTCAGGACTAGATGCGGCCCTCGGGATAGGTGACGGCGATCTCTGCAATGGACTTGGAGAAGGCCGCCCTGTTGTTGGTGATGAATCGCTCTGCTCCAGCGTTCACTGCAGTGGCGAGGTGGATGGCATCAGCCGCACGCAGGCCGTAGGTCGCACCGAAGGCCGTCGCCAACTCGTGGTCCGGAGCAGCGGCATAGATCAAGACATCGGCATCGAATGCATCCCCAGCGGCTACTTCAGCGATCGGACCGGCTGGCCCGTACATCCTCGACCAGCTGCTCGGTCCGCTCGGGCTTCGCTGATGCTCATCGTTCGCGCCATCTGTATATCTCCGTACATCTCTGTACATTGACGTACTCCTACGTCTCTACGGGTCGGTTCAGTCCTGGATGCGGCCGAAGGCGGCCAAGGCATCCCCGTCGAGGCGGTAGCCGGTCCAACCGGTCATGGGTCGGGCTCCGATAGACCGGTAGAAGCCGAGGGCGAGTTCGTTCCAATCGAGCACCGACCAGTCGATCCGGGAGTAGCCGCGATCCCGGGCGGTGCGGGCCAGCTCCACCATGAGCGCCCGGCCCACACCTTTGCCCCGGTATTCGGGGCGCACGTAGAAGTCTTCGAGGAAGATCCCGACCCGACCGGTCCAGGTCGAGAAGTTGAGGAAGTGAATGGTCATGCCCAGGATCTCCTCACCCTCGGCCGCCACGGTGGCGAACGCCACGGGAGCCTCGGCAAAGAGCACCCCGGCCAACATGACGTCGTCGACTTCGACAGCATCGGGCTCGCGTTCGTAGGTGGCGAGGTCACCGATGAGTCCGACCAGTGTCGGTACGTCGCCGATTGTGGCCGGGCGGATGATCACGGAACGAGCAGCACCCGTCCGAAGGCCCGGCGGCTTTCGATATGCGCATGGGCCTCGCCGGCCTGGTCGAGGGGGAACCGGCTGTCGATGACGACCTGCAGCTGGCCGGCGGCGATGTCGTCGAGGTGGCCGGCGATCATGGCGTGGGCGCGCGTCCCCAAGAAGAGCTCGGCACCCAAGAAGTAGCCGACCAGTGTCTGGTTGTTACCCCGCATGGTGGAGATATCGAGCGTCGACGGCGCTTCTCGGCCGGCATCGCCGAACGTCACGCACCGCCCTCGGTAGGCCAAGGCGTGCAGGCTCTTCTGCAGGTTGGACCCGCCCACCGAGTCGACGATGACGTCGGCCCCCCGACCGTCGGTCCACGTCCGCGCCGCTTCGACGAAGTCGGTCTGGGTGTAGTCGATCCCGTAGTCGAGGCCGAGGTCGTTGAGCCGCTCGAGCCGGTCGGGCGACGAGGCGGTGGCCATCACGCGAGCCCCGGCCCGCTTGGCCAACTGGATGGCGGCGATGCCCACACCGCTGGCCCCGGCATGGATGAGGACGGTCTCACCGGCAGTGAGCTGGCCGAACTCGAAGAGGCAGTCATCTGCTGTCCCGAAGGCGACGGGCACGCACGCTCCGTCTTCGGTCGCCACCCCCTCCGGAATCTTCCAGCAGAATGCCCGCCCAGCCACCCGCAGCTCGGCGTGGGACCCATCAGTGCCCACGGTGACCACCCGGTCGCCTTCGACCAAGTCGTCGATGCCATCCCCGACCTCGACGATCACGCCGGCACATTGGTAGCCCACGATGTGGGGCATCCCCGACAGCTCGCCGCCGAGCCGGTTCAAGGTATCGCCGCCCTCGATGCTGATGGCCTCGACCCGGATCAGGACCTCACCGGGTCCGCACGCCGGATCGGCGACGTCTTCATAGCGGAACACGTCGGGCCCGCCTGTTTCGTAGTACACCGCTGCCTTCATGATTCTCCTTCGATCGGCCGGTCGCCCACCCTAGGCACAACGGCGGGGCCAGTTCGCCTTTACCTGACGGACCGGTGGGCGGTGGTCAAGTTTGCAACCGTTGTTGTCGATAGTTCCAGCAGATGACACGTATCCCCACATCCGAACGTTCTCGCCGGGAGCACGCTCCGTCATGACCCTGGTGGGGTCGGACCGGGTAGCGCTCGGCGCCGCGCTGGCGGGCCGCGCCGATGCCATCGGAACCGAAGTGGCGTCGATATTTCCTGGCTTCCTCAGCCGGGAGGCATTTGCCTCGGCCCGACTGGCCACTGAGTTGATCGGTCGGTGGGTGGCCACTGGTCGCGCCGCCGACCTCGAAGAAGAACTGGCACTGTCCCGCCAGGGGCAGAGGGTGGTCCTGATGGAGGTCGATCTGGCCATAGCCGTGCAGGGCTACCTGCGTTGGCGCGATCTGTGCACGACAGCCATCCACGAGGAGGGGGCGCGCTTCGATGTCTCCCTCGAGGTGATCGAGATGGCATCACGGGTGGTGCGTCTCAGCTGTGACAGCGGTCTGGTGCGCACCGTGCGGGCCTTCGACGACACCCGCAACGCCCTGCGCGAGCGGCTCAGTCAAGAACAGGTCAACCTGTCCAAGCAGGCCCTCTACGACGATCTGACCGGCCTTCCCAACCGAGTCCTGCTGTCTGACCGACTGCGCCGGGCTGCCCACAGCGCCAACCGCACGGCCAGTAGCCCGATGCTCCTCTCCTTGGACCTCGACAACTTCACGGCGGTCAACGACCGATTCGGTCATGCGGCTGGAGATGGTGTGCTCATCGTCTTGGCCGAGCGCCTGCTGGAACTGGTCCGTGCGTCGGACACCGTGGCTCGGCTCAGTGGTGACGGGTTCGTCATCTTGGCCGAGGATCTGGACGAGCCCATGGCGGCTGCCCAGTCGCTAGCCGAACGGATCCACCAGACCATGCGGGCCCCCATCGCGGTCGGCGAGGTCGAGTTGCACGCCTCAGTAAGCATCGGGATCACGACCATCCCCGCCGAAGCCGACCCTGAGGTATGCCTGGCCCGGGCCGATGCCGCCATGCATCAGGCCAGGCGCAGCGGGCCCGCCCACTTCGAGATGTATGCGCCGTCGACGGGCGAGGATTCGCGACGCGATGGACTGGTGGCCAACGAACTTCGGGTGGCTCATGCCAACGGTGAGTTGACACTCGACTATCAGCCGATCTTCCGGATGGCCGGGGGTCGTCCCGCCGCACTGGTCGGCATGGAGGCACTTCTGCGGTGGACGCACCCCGAGTTCGGGGCGATCGCGCCCGATGAGTTCGTACCGCTGCTCGAGCAGAGCCGACAGATCGTGCCGGTCGGCCGCTGGGTCCTGGAGGAAGCTGCGTTCCAGTGCCGCGACTGGCAGGCCCAGGGATTCCCCGACCTCACCATGTCGGTCAACGTCTCGGCTCGCCAACTCCAAGACTCCGGTTTCGTCGACGACGTCGAGGATGCGCTGGAGGGCTCGGGGCTGGCTGCGGACCGACTGATCTTGGAGGTGACCGAGTCGGTGCTGGTAGTGGACATCATTCAGATCGGAGCCACCATGCAGCGGGTCCGTGACCTCGGCGTCCATCTGGCCCTCGACGACTTCGGCACCGGCTACTCATCGCTCCTCTACCTCCAGGGACTCCCTATCGACCGTCTCAAGATCGATCGGAGCTTCGTCGCTGGACTCGGCTCCATAGGGAACGACGGCACCATCCTCCAGACGGTGGTCGATCTAGCCCACTCGCTCGGCATCACGGTGATCGCCGAAGGGGTCGAGACATTGGCAGAGCTGCGGGCCGTGGGTGCCATCGGGTGCGACGAGTCCCAAGGCTTTCTGTTGGGCCGCCCGGCCCCTGCGCACCTGCACGCGTTGGATCAGATCGCCCGATCCACCATCCTCACGGCGTAAGTCCTCCTCGGAGGCCAGTGACGAGTGACTCAGTGACGAGTGACTCAGTGACGAGTGACTCAGTGACGAGTGACCCGATGACCACTTGAACCCGCGACTGCAGCGGGGTTCGAGCGTCCGCCTTACTTCGCCAAGCGAGCGAATATCCGGCGCTGGGCCTTATAGAGAGCCGGGAACTCGGCGAACAGCTGGTCGTAGACGGCCACATCGTCGGGGTCTGGGCGATGGGTTGCAGATACTGGCACCAGGGTGGCCAGCTCGTCGGGGGTGATCGCCCCCAGGGTGAGGCCGGCGATGAGGGCCGCTCCTCGCAGATTGGCCAGCATCGGGTCCGCCACCTGTTCGACCGGCCGGTCCAGCACACTGGCGTAGATCGAGCACCACAACGCAGACGAGGCGCCACCTCCGATGGCCCGGTACGGGGTCAGCGGCTTGCCCACGAACCGCTCGACGGCTCGGGCCAGCCACCGGGAGTTGAGTGCCACCCCCTCCATGACCGAGCGCACCATATCGGCCCGGGTGGTTCGCAGCGACAGATTATGGAACCCGCCACGGGCTAACCGGTCGTCGATGGGTGAGCGTTCGCCGGCCAACCACGGGGTGAACAGGACCCGCCCGCTGCCCGCCGATACGCTGCCCGCCAGTGCTGTCAGCTCGTCGAACGGCGTGGGGGCGGTGCCGACCGGGAGATCCCCGTCGAGGCAGTCGCGCACCCATTCGAGCGCCCGGCCCCCGGACTCCTGGTTGTTGGCCACCAAGCGCAGGCCGGGCAGGATCCCCGGAACGGTCGCCATCTGGCGGATGGCATCGGTCTTCTTCTTGGGGAACGGGCAGCTGATCCAGCTGGTGGTGGAGATGGCGATGTGGGGCTGAAAGGGGAGCACCGCCCCTGATCCGACGCAGGCCGAGTGGAGGTCAGGGGTGCCAGCCATCACCAGGACTCCGCCAGGGAGTCCGAGAGAAGCGGCCACATCAGATCGGACCGTGCCTACCACTGAGGCCGTGGGCCGCAGGGGCGGCAGTTTGAATGGCGGGACTCCGGCCGCCTTCACCAGGGCTCGGTCGTACTCGAGGGGATCGCTTTGCCGGTTGTCGGTGAGCCAGGCCCCGGCCATCGACGCCGGAGTGGCCGCAGCCACCCCGGTGAAGCGCATGGTCAGGTAGTCGACTGGCTCGAGGTACCAGCGGGCGGCCCGGGCGATGTCGGGCTCGTCGCGCTCGAGGTGGAGGATGTGCCCGATCGGGTCGGCCCCCGACGTCGAAGGGGCGCCGCCGCTGTGGCGGATCCACTTCCACGCGGCCAATGGTGCGTAGCCGGCCACCGGCCCGGCGATGACCTGGCGAGAGTGCGGGCCGCCCCTGGTGTCCGACCAAAGCTGGCACGGGCCGACCGGGATTCCTTCGCCGTCCACCGGGACGGTGCTGGCCCACTGCCCGGTGCACGACACGGCCACGATCCGATCGGCGGGCACCACACTCGAGTCGATGGCACGGCGGGCCGAGGCGCAGATCAGGTCCCACCACAGCCCGGCATCCTGGGTGGCCTGGCCGTCGGGGCCGAGGTCGGTGGGGACGGGAAGATGCTCGACGCAGGCGATGGCTCCGGTCAGCGATACCAGCCCAACCTTGGGACCGCCCGTGCCGAGGTCGATGGCCAGTACCCACCGGTCAGATCGGTCTGACCAGTCAGACCAGTCCGTCAAGTCAGGCATCGTCCGGGATGGCCTGCTGGACATCCATCATTTGGCCCATCATCATGCGGATGAAGTCGTCGGCCTCGTCGGTCATCCCACCGGCGACCCCGCCGTAGACCGCACCCGATCGGGGTGTATCGGCCGCGTGCTCGGTGGCGTAGACCACGGCGTCGGCCAGGTCCGTGGCGAACTGTTCAGCCACCCCGGGTGCGGTCTGGGGGCGGGTGACGGCCATGTGCAGGGCGTTGGGGTACTGCTGGCCGTTGAACCGCCAACCACGCTCACGCATGAAGTCGTTGACGTGGTAAATGTCGAACACATCGGAGGTGAAGCTGAACAAGAAGGTGGGGTTCCCGAGGATGCGAAACTCCGGGTGGGTGCGCACCGACGCCTGCATGGTGGCCGACGTAGCGAAGATCTGCTCGGCATACCCTCGATATCCCTCACGGCCGAGTTGGATCATCGAGGCCCAGGTGGCGGCCAGCAGGCCCCCCGACCGGGAGCCGTCCATGCCGGGTGAGCAGTACTTGCCCCCGCTCCACTCGGTATTGAAGAAGTACTGGGCATTACGCAGCGACTTGTCCCGGAACGAGAGTACCGAGGTGCCCTTCAAGGCGTAGCCGTACTTATGGGTGTCGGCCGAGATCGAAGTGACTCCGGGGACCCGGAAGTCGAAGAGCGGAATGTCGTAGCCGAGCTCTTGGCCGAAGGGGAGAATCCATCCTCCGAGGCAGCCGTCGACGTGGAGACCGATCCCGCGCGCTAAGGCGATGTCGGACAGTTCCTCGATGGGGTCGACCGTGCCATATCCGTAGTTGCAGGCCGAGCCGATCAAGGCGATGGTTCCCTCGTCCACCGCACCGGCCACCCACTCGGTGTCCACCTGGGTGGTGATGGGGTCGACCGGGGCAACGCGGAGTTCGATGCCGAACAGGTGGCATGCCTTGTCGAAGGCGGGATGGGCCGTCTCTGGCTTGATGACGTTGAGACGTGCGGTGTTGCCAGCTGCGCCAGCCTGGTCGCGGTAGGCCAGCATGGCGTGGCAGATGCTGCCGGTTCCCCCCGACGAGACCAGGCCGACCGGCTCGGATCCGGTGATGGCCTCGGCGTGCAGTAGATCGAGGGTCATGGCGATGATCTCTGACTCGAACCGGGTCGCGCTCGGGCACATGTCCCGCTGGAGAGCGTTGACGTGGGAGAAGAGCGAAAACGCCTCGTTCAAGAAGTCGTAGTGATCGTGGTCGCCGCAGTACATGGTCCCCGAGCACATGCCCGTCTCCCAGGTTCGGTCTTCCTCGACGGCCATCGACCGCAGGACAGAGAGAACCTCGTCGCGTGGGAGTCCCTGTTCGGGGAGGGTCCGGTGCACGGGCACCCGGTCGGCATAGGGGAAGGTGCTCATGGGGCGACTCCTCGCGTGGATGGCATCGGATCAGGACGGTCCGGGCACGGTACAGTCTGCCCCGCCAACGCACCGGTACCAGACGCGGGTCGATGCCATACGAATGGCCCCCGCTGATCGGCGGGACCAGCCGATCAGCAGGGGTCGATCAAGGCCGCCGCTGATCAGCAGGGGCCACCCGGTCAGGGCCGCCGGCCGCCGGGCATGATATCGGTGAGGCCCCACTGGCTGAGCTTGTTCAGCTGCACCACGTTGCCGGTGGACTCGACGATCCGGTTGCCGCCTACGTAGAGGGCGGCGTGGTACACGGTGGTCCAGTCGGCTGGGTCCTTGCCCCAGAACACGAGGTCACCGGCTTGGAGCTGCGCCATGGCTACTGCCGTCCCGGCCGAGTGGTACTGATCGTTGGCCACTCGGGCGAACGTGACCCCAGCACCATGGGTCCACGAGGCGAGGGTCAGGCCGGAGCAGTCGTACCCTTCCGGCCCGTTGCCGCCCCAGATGTAGGGCTTGCCCAGCTGCTGAAAGGCGAAGGTCACTGCTTTGTCCCCCGGAGTCGTCGGGCGCAACAGCAGGGCTTGCGCGGGTGGGACCTGACCAATGGCATCTCCGAACGCCTCGGCTGTGCCGTTCTGCATGAACACCCAGTAGCCCTTTCCGCTCGTGGTGGCCACTAGGCGCTCGACCGGCTCGTTGGTGGTGCCGGCTGCCGATCCGTAGAAGGCGGCACCTCCAAAGGCAAAGACACCTCCGTCGGCGGCCACCATCCAGTAGCCCTGGCCATCAGCCGTCGGCCCCATGGCGACAATGGGCTGGCTCAAGATCAGGTTTCCGGTCGACCCGTGGAACGCGGCGTCGCCGAAGCTGAACACGCCACCGTCTGATGCCACCAGCCAGTAGCCCTTGCCACCCACAGTCGGAGCCATGCCCACGATGGGCTTGTTGAGCTTGAGGGCCCCGGTAGATCCATAGAACGAAGCATCGCCGAAACTGAAGATCCCACCGTCGGACGCCACCAGCCAGTAGCCCTTGCCGCTTGCGGTGGGAGCCATGCCCACGATGGGCTTGTTGAGCTTGAGGGCCCCGGTGGATCCATAAAATGCGGCGTTCCCGTAGGCGAAGATGCCCCCATCGCTGGCCACCAACCAGTACCCAGCACGGTCGTGGGTGGGCTCAGCGGTGACCAGGTCCTGGTTCAGCGGCCCGACTGGCGCCCCTAGGGCGGGCACGCCATACGCCTCGACGGCCCCCGCTGGCGTGACCAGCCAGAAGGCGTCCGATACCGGCGACGGGAGGGGACGGGTCGGCGGCGCCGGTGGCACCGTGGTCGTCGTGGTCGTCGTTGGGGCCGTCGTGCTAGTCGCAGCCGATGCGGGGATCGATACCGGTACTGCGCCAACGATCGCCCACGAGATGGCCAAGGCAGCTGCCCCAGTCCATCGGGTCAGTCGTCGGGCCAGTCGTCTGTTCGGTCGTCTGGTCAGTCGTCGTTGGTTCATGCTGAAGCCCCCGGCCACGTCGGCGATCGACTTAATCGCACCTAGAGTAGTCAGATTACCACTCTGTGCGTTTTTATCGCTAGGGGGAGTTGTGCCGGAAGGGACCCTGCCTGCTCAGCCGATGAGTGTGCTGCCCCCGTCGACCGGGATCACGGCGCCGGTCAGATAGGCACCGGCACGCGAGGCCAGGAAGAGGGCGATACCGGCCATGTCGTCGGGGCGGCCGATGCGCTTCATGGGGACCGATGCGGCGATCTGGTCGCCGAAGGACTCCAGCGTGGCGGCCATCATCTTGGACTCGAACGGACCAGGGGCCACGGCGTTGACCGTGATCCTTGGGGCCAGGTGGCGGGCCAGGTGGCGGGTGAGCTGGTGTACGGCGGCCTTGGATGACGAGTAGGAGAAGGACTCGAGCATCGGCACGTGGATCCCGTCGATCGAGCCGATGTTGATCACCCGGGCCGGGTCGTCTGGCGTGGAGGCTGCTTCGAGCATGGGCAAAAAGAACTTGGTGGTGTGGAATACCCCTTGGACGTTCAGGTTCAGTACCCGGTCCCACGAGGCAGTGTCGTGCTCGACCAGGGGAGCACCCCAGGTAGCCCCAGCGTTGTTGACCAGGACATGGACGGCAGGGTGATCGTCAGCCACTGCATCGGCGAAGGCCCGGGCCCCGTCCTCGGTGGACAGGTCGGCGGCCATGCCCGAGCAGGTGCCGTAGGCCGACAACTCGGCCACTGCCTCGGCTACGGCGTCGGCCTTGCGCGAGGCGATCACCACCTCAGCACCGGCGGCTACGAACCCTCCGGCGATCATCCGGCCGATCCCCCGGGTGCCACCGGTGACCACGACGGTCTTGCCGGCGACGTCGAAGAGGGCGTCGGGAGGGGTGGGGGCATTGGAATCGGTCATGTCGGGACGGTACCGCAACTCAGGCCAGTTGGTAACGTCCGCACCCATGGGAGACCCGGAATGCATCTAGCCCTGACTGACGAGCAGTTGCATTTGCAGGCAGAGCTGCGGGAGTACTTCGCTGTATTGGCTGCCCCCCGGCCCGATGGCAGCAAGCCCGACTACGCCGAGACGATCAGGCGGATGGGGGCCGACGGATGGCTGGGAATCGGCTGGCCAGTCGCCTACGGCGGGCACGGACGGGGCCCGATCGACCAGATGATCTTCGTGGAGGAGTCGCACTGGGCCGGGGTGCCGCTGCCGCTCCTCACTTTGAACAGCGTGGGGCCCGCCATCATGCAACTGGGCACCGACGAGCAGAAAGAGCGCTTCCTTCCGGCCATCTTGCGCGGCGAGGTCCACTTCTCCATCGGGTACACCGAGCCGACGGCCGGGACCGACCTGGCCTCGTTGCGGACCCGGGCGGTCCGTGACGGTGACGAGTATGTGATCAACGGCGAGAAGCTCTACACCAGCGCGATCCAGTACGCCGACTACGTATGGCTGGCCGCCCGCACCGACCCCGACGTGCCCAAGCACAAGGGGCTGTCCGTCTTCATCGTGCCGGTAGATGCTCCCGGGTTCAGTTGGACCCCGCTACCCACCATGGCCGGGGAGTTCACCAGCTCCACCTTCTACGAGGACGTCCGGGTACCGGCAGCCAACCTGGTGGGCGAAGAGAACGGCGGTTGGACGCTGATCACCAACCAGCTCAACTTCGAACGGGTGGCCATCTGTCCGGTATCGGGCATCGAGCGCAGCATCGCCGAGGTCCGGGCCTGGGCCCAGGCCGAGCGGTTGGCCGACGGCCGACGGGTGATCGACCAGGAGTGGGTCCAGATCCACCTGGCCCGCCTGCATGCCCGGGCCGACTATCTCAAGCTCATCAACTGGAAGGTGGCCTGGGCCGCCGACAAGGGGCTCAATCCGGCCGACGCCTCGGCCACCAAGGTCTATGGCAGCGAGTTCGCCCTCGAGGCCTATCGGATCCTGCTCGAGATCGTCGGACAGGCGGGCTACCTGGCCGAGGGCTCACCGGGGGCGATCCTCGGAGGCCACCTGGAGCAGCGTGCCCGGAGTCAGACCATCTTCACGTTCGGCGGCGGCACCAACGAGATCCAGCGCGACATCATCTCGTGGGTGGGACTCGGACTCCCACGAGCGCCCCGCTGACCGGACGTACACTGCGGTCCGGTAGCCGGCTCGCATGGAGGTCGGCTCGGTAGTGGGGGAGCAGACATGGCGACAGCACGGGTCAACGGGGCGACGATCGCCTATGACGACACCGGAGGCGACGGACCCATTGTGGTGCTCGGTCACGGCTTCCTCATGGACCGGACCATGTTTGAGCATCAGGTAGCCGCGTTGCGCGCCACCCACCGGGTGGTCACGTGGGACCAGCGTGGGTTCGGCGAGACCGTCTACGACGATGAGCCGTTCACCTACTGGGACTCGGCCGCTGACTGCCTGGCTCTGATGGATCATCTCGGAATCGACCGGGCCGTGGTGGGCGGGATGTCCCAGGGTGGGTTTGTGGCTCTGCGGGTGGCCCTGCTGGCGCCTGAGCGCGTGCGAGGACTTATCTTGCTCGATACCCAGGCTGGCCCCGAAGACGCCGAGGTGATCCCGCTCTATCAGGGCATGATCGATGCCTGGGTGGAGACCGGACCGACCGACGAGTTGGCCGAAATTACGGCCTCACTGATCATCGGGGAGCCAGAGCTGTCGGCCACGTGGATGGCTATCTGGAGGGCGCGACCCCAAGAGTCGCTGCGCAACCCGGGCCAGACCCTGCTCGAGCGCGAGAGCATTGCCGAGCGGCTGGGGGAGATCACCGCACCGGCGGTGGTGGTCCACGGGACCGCTGATGTCTCGATCTCGATGGACAAGGGCGAGGCGCTGGCGGCCGGACTGGTGGGATGTCCAGGCGTGGTGGCAGTCGAGGGCGGGCCCCATGCCACCAACATGACCCACCCCGGCCCCACCAACGATGCCGTCATCGCTTTCCTGGCCGCCCTACCTGACTGACCGACTGACTGACTGAGTTGGGCTGACTGACTGAGTTGGGCTGACCGTCTGACGCAGCCCGGGTCGGGGAGGGTCAGCCTTGAGTCGTGAGGTCGGCGGCCACCGGAAGAGTCAGGTGGATGGCCGAGAACACTACCGAGCCACCCAGTCGAGGCGGGGCGTAAGCCACGGTGGTGGCCACCAGTTGCAGCTCCACGCGCGACGACGACGTGGCTGCGTAGGCCACGATCTCGAGCGGCACTGACACTGTGTGCGACGCGCCGTCCAAGGTGACGGCGATGGGGGTGATTTGGTTGCCGAGGACGAACCCGGTCGTCGTGTCGACCAGCTGGGCGAAGACCCGGGTGGGCCGGACACCAGTTGGCACGGTGCCCCGGTAGGTCAGCTTCAGCCGGGGGGCCCCGACGATGACCCCGGACCGAGTGAAGGGCACGGCCACATTGACGGCGTTGGCCGCTGGCCCTGGGGTGATCGGCGCCACCAGGCCGCCAAGTTGCTGTCCGTCGGGGGTGGAAGGCAGCGGTCCAGCGCCGCCCGTCGAGACCAACGGAAGGGTTCCCGATCCTGAAGCGGTGAACGGCTGGCCTTGGGCCACGGGATAGGACGGGGCCGAGTACGAGGTGCCGTTCTGGTCGAGGAAGGTGAAGCCGGGCCCGGTGTCGACCGAGCTATCGCGCTGCACGTACCGCTGCAACCAGGCCAGCGTGGCCTGTTCGACGGCGGTGAGGTTGCCGTTACTGGTCAGGCACACTCCGTGACCACCGCAGAACCACTGCATGGAGGTCGTAACCCCACCGGCCCGCAGCGCCTCGTAGTTGTCGACACCCTCTTGGAGAGTGAAGAGCGTATCGACCGTGCCCTGGATGATGAGGGTGGGGGCGTGGATCTTGGCCAGGAGTTGGGCTGGGCCGCGGGCACCGAACCAGGCCAGCTCCGCATCGGACACGACACCGGTCGCTTTGCCGGCGGCGTAGTCGGCCTGCACCACTGGGTCCACATGGGCGGTGGTCGACAAGTTGGTCAGGAGACCGGACCAACCGATCTTCACTGTCCGTGCCTTGCCCAGGCTGGTGACCAGTGAGTGCCAGGCGACGATGGGCACGATGGCATCTACCCGGCAGTCGGCGGCTGCGGTCACCAACTGGATGCCTCCTCCATACGAGCCACCGACCATGCCCATCCGCGGGTCACCGGGGGCGTCGAGCTGAACGCCAGGCTGGGCAGCAACCCAACTGGTGAGCACACTCACGTCCTTGGCCTCGTAGTCGGGGCTGTCGACCTCAGCCTGGCCGGTGGACTTTCCGAATCCCCGCGGGTCCCAGGTGAGCACGTTGTATCCAGCATCGAGGAGGTTGCGGATCGGGAGGGCGCCCAGGATGCCGGTGCCGGTGACGTTGGTATCACCGGACAGGCTCCATCCCGGACCCATCAGCACGGTGGGATGCACTGATGTTGCAGCGGACGGCACGTAGGTGGCCACGGGGAACCAGTGCGCCCGGATCACCGTGCCATCGAAGGAGGTCACGCTCCAGTCGGTGGGCGTCCCCGCAACGGGCGAGGCCACCACAGCAACAGGCGAAACAGGTCGGTGGCAGGCCGAGGTGATGGCTGACGGGGAGGAGGTGGAAGAACGCGCCGAGGCTGCGGTGGTCGCCGGGGTGGCCGAAGATGATGAGCAGCCAGCCAGCGTTCCCAGCACGACGACGGCCAGGAGGGCGGCCCGGCCCCCGTGGAGCGAGGTAGGGGGGCTGGTCCGAACGGCGAGGATGCGCATTGGCGGAGTGTTGCACCGGAGACGGCCGGCGGCAAGGAGCAGCCTGGGGTCGCCATGACCGGTGGTGACACCGAGTCGATTTGATGCCGGGGACGACAGCAGGTGGAATGGGCCCATGTCTTCCCTTGCTTCCGCGGCGTCTACCGGCGCGCCCCGGTCGAACAAGATGCGGTGGTGGGCCCTCGTGGTGGTGTGTCTGGCCATGTTCATGACGGCGCTCGATTCGTCCATCGTGAACGTGGCCCTGCCCGCCATCCAGCGTGACCTCCACTTTGGTGCCTCGGGCCTGACCTGGGTGGTCACTGCCTTCCTCATCAGTTTCGGCAGCTTCCTACTCATGGCGGGTCGGCTTGGCGACCTGATCGGCCGGCGCAAGGTATTCCTGGCCGGGATCGTGGTCTTCACCGTGTCGTCGATGATGTGCGGCATCGCCCAGACTCAGAGCGAGCTCATCGTCGGGCGCTTCCTCCAGGGGATCGGGGGAGCGTTCTCCTCCTCGGTGATCATCGCCATCATCATCACGGAGTTTCCAGAACCGGCGGAGCGGGCCCGGGCCATGAGCGCGTACATCTTCGTAGCCGTAGGTGGTGGCTCCATCGGACTGCTGGTAGGTGGGATCCTCACCCAGGCGCTCGACTGGCATTGGATCTTCTTCATCAATGTGCCCATCGGGGTGTTCACCTTCATCTTCGGACGCATCCTGATCGAGGAAAATATCGGTCTGGGCATCCGAACTGGGGTCGATGTGGTCGGATCGGTTCTGATCACGGTGTCCCTGATGATCGGGATCTATGCCATCTCGACGGCCACGGAGTACCACTGGCTGTCGCCCCACACCCTGATCTTCGTCGGCGCCTCTGTGGTGCTCCTGATGGCCTTCTTCGTCTACGAGTCCCGGGTGTCCAACCCGATCATGCCGTTGCGGATCTTCGACATCCCGACTCTGACCCGCTCCAGCGTCATCCGGGGGATGTTGGCCACGGGTATGTTCACCACGTTCTTCCTCGGGGCGCTCTACCTCGAAGGCGTCCTCCACTACACGCCGGTCCAGACCGGACTGGCCTTCCTCCCCATGTCGATCAGCATGGGGATCCTGTCGGCGGGGATTACGGCACGTCTGGTCACCCGCTATGGAGATAAGCAGGTACTGATCCCCGGGATGGTGGCGGGCACGATCGGACTGCTGTGGCTCACGCAACTCAGTACGACCACGTCGTACGTGTCGGTGATGCTGCCAGCCTTTCTGCTGATCGGCATCGGGGCTGGAACCGCCTTCGCCCCGCTGCTGTCGATCGCCATGGCCGATGTGCCGGTGGCCGATGCCGGCCTTGGTTCCGGCATCGTCAATGTGTCGATGCAGATGGCGTCCGCTTTGGGGCTCGCCCTGCTCAGCGCCATCGCCACCGGGCGCACCCATGCGCTCGAGTCGGCGGGTCACTCGGCGGCTTCGGCCATCACCGACGGCTACCGGCTGGCCTTCCTGATCTCGGCCATCCTGGTGGCAGTGGGCACCGTGGTGGCCGCCCTGTCCTTAGAGAAGTCGGCGCCCCGCAGCCTGGCGACCCCGCTCGAGGTGCACTTGGCCGAAGAAGCGCTGTCGGCGGCATCGGATCCCTACCCCCACTGAACGACGAACACCAGATCAGTAGAGGCCGACGATCTCCCCGTTGGCATCGATGTCGATGTCGAAGGCGGCGGGGCTGGACCCAAGTCCCGGCATGGTGCGCATGTCGCCGCAGATGGCGTAGGCGAAGCCGGCACCAGCAGACAGGCGCACCTCGCGCACGGGCAGGCGCCACCCGGTTGGCGCCCCCTTGAGGGAAGGGTCGGACGAGATCGACAGATGGGTCTTGGCGATACAGATGGAGAGCCCGCCGAAGCCGGTGGCTTCGAGCCGGTCGAGCTTCTGGGCAGCGGCTGGCAGGTAGTCCACCCCGTCGGCTCCATAAATACGAGTGGCGATCGCCTCGATCTTGTCGCGCAGGGACGCCGTGGATGGGTAGAGGAACGAGAACGCACTGGGCTCGTCGGCCGCCTCGGCCACGGCCTGGGCCAAATCGGCCGCTCCAGCGCCGCCATCGGCGAAGTGGGTGGTGACGGCGCACCGAACACCGAGGGATGCGGCGATCTCACGGATGGCGTCGTACTCGCTGGCGAAGTCGCTGGGGAAGGCGTTGATAGCGATCACGGGCGTTACGCCGTGGACGAGCACGTTCTGGACTTGCTTGGCCAGGTTGGCCCCCCCGATACGGACCTCGTTGGGGTTCTCCTCCAAGAGCGCGGGAGGAAGCGGCCGGCCGGGCACGATCCGGTGATTGCCCGAGTGAGCCTTGAGCGCCCGGACGGTGGTGACCACTACGGCGGCATCGGGCACCAGTCCAGACACCCGGCATTTGATGTTGAAGAACCGCTCGGCCCCCATGTCGGCCCCGAACCCGGCCTCGGTGATCAGGTAGTCGCCGGAGTGGATCCCGATCTGGTCAGCCACCACTGACGAGTTGCCATGAGCGATGTTGCCGAAGGGCCCAGCGTGTACCAGGACTGGAGTGTTTTCCAGCGTCTGGAGCAAGTTGGGCTTGAGGGCGTCGCGCATGATCACCGTCATGGCTCCAGCCCCTCGGATGTCCTCGGCGGTCACCGGCTGGCCGGACCGGTTGAAGCCGATGACGATCTCACCGAGTCGGCGCCGCATGTCCATTAGCGACGTGGACAGGGCGAGTATGGCCATGACCTCGGATGCCGCGGTGATGTCGAACCCGGACTGGCGGGTGACTCCGTCCTCTGCGGTCCCGAGCCCGATGACGATGTGGCGCAGCGCCCGGTCGTTCACATCGAGCACCCGGCGCCACGAGATGTGGTGGAGGTCGAGGTCGAGGGTGTTGCCGTGGTGAAGGTGGTTGTCGACGATGGCGGACAGGGTGTTGTGGGCGGCTGAGACGGCGTGCATGTCACCGGTGAGGTGGAGATTGAACGCCTCGAACGGGGCGGCCTGGCTGTAGCCACCGCCTGCCGCTCCGCCCTTGATGCCGAACGTCGGACCCATGGACGACTGGCGGATCGAGGCGGTAGCCCGCTTGCCGATATGCGCCATCCCCTGGGAGAGCCCGATGGTGGTCGTGGTCTTCCCTTCGCCCAGCGGGGTCGGGGTGACGGCGGTGACCACGATGTACTTGGCTCGAGGGCGGTCGGCCAGGGCGTCGATGGCATCGAGCGATACCTTGGCCACATACCGGCCGTAAGGCTCGAGGAGCTCCTCACCAATGCCCATGGAGGCAGCCACCTCGGTGATGGGAAGAAGGGTGGCACCGCGAGCGATCTCGAGGGCGGTGAGTGTCTGGGGGTTGGTCATGACGTCTCCTGTGGGGCCGGTCGACTTCCGGATCGGGCCGTGCCGGACTGTAGTGCTGACAACGGGTGGCCGTGCCCGACTGTGTCTCTGGATGCAGCGAGGTCAGTGGGTCTCTGGCTAGATTGTCGCCATGACTCGTGACACTTTTACTGACAGAAGATGGATCCGCGCCGGTGCTGGGCTGGCTGTGGCCGCACTGGCCCTGACTGGTGCTGCGTGCGGGAGTTCCTCCACTGCCGGCACCTCGACGTCGTCCACGGCCGCGTCTGCCGCCACATCGTCGACAGTCATCAAAGCCAAGAACATGTTGGCCAAGCGCTACTGCGAGGTCCTCTTGGTCCACCCTGCGGCCGTCGGGCTGGCCGCGGACGTCTACAACACCTATCCGCTCAACGCCTGCCCCGAGAGCCAGTGGGCGGCCCTGGACGCCAAGGCCATCGCCACGGAGAACGGTGTACCCATAGCAATCCTCAACGGACCCCGCTTCTGGTTGATGGACAGCGTCAACAAGGTGCGCACTGGGGCCGTGGTGAAGAAGTCGTTCGGCGGCATGGAGATGATGCAGCAAGCGACCGTGAATATCGGTAGGAACATCGCCGTCGAATCGGCGCCGTTCACTCCCCATGACGTGAGCCGTCAAGCCTCATTCACCTTCAACCGCGGGCGACAGGTCTACGAACTGACCGCGGCCGACGGCACCAAGTGGGTGATGCAGACCTGGAGTCAAAGCAAGGATCCGACGCTGGCTCAGGCCGACCTCCCCGGCCTGGCGCCCCGTCTCACGTTGCCTGCTGGCTGGACCTATCAAGCCCGGACGATCACGTCGCCGCTGATGGTGGCAACCACTGCTCAGGTGGCCCATGTCCTGCAGGACAACCTCCAGAACAGCTACTCCATGGAGACCAGCGGCTGACCTTTTTCGTTGGGGTGACTACGGCAACGTAACTGGTGAGCACGTTCGGATCCGACCGGCTACGTTGTGGCCATGACTACTGGCAAGGTGACTGACAGAAGTTGGACCCGGTGGTTGGCTGGGTGCGCTGTGGGGCTCCTGGCCCTGTCGGGTGCTGCGTGCGGAAGCTCATCGACGACAACGACGGCGACGACAGCTTCGTCGTCGGGCTCCGGGCCCACTACTTCGGTCGCCGTTGCCAACGACGTCGCTGGCAAGCGCTACTGCGAGGTACTTCTGCTCCGTCTGACCTCGGCGGGCCTGGCCGCCGACGTCTATGCCTCGTACCCGCTCAACACCTGCCCCCAAGCTGAGTTCGCCGCCCTAGATGCCAAGGCCATCGCCTCGGCCAACGGCGCCGTCTTCGCCCTGCTCAACGGACCCCGGTTCTGGGTGATGAACAAGATCACCAAGACCCGCGTCGGCACCACCGTGACCAAGACGTTCGGGGGGATCGACATGAACCTGGACGGCCACGTGGCCCTCGGGACCAGCATCGCTGCCGCCATGGCCCCCTACACCGTGAAGACCGTCAAGCGCGAAGCCAGCTTTACCTTCAACAAGGGCACGCAGATCTACGAGCTGGTGGATGCTTCCGGCCAACGGTGGATCATGCAGTCATGGGGTCTGATCAAGGATGCGACGCTGACGGCGGCCGACCTTCCCAACTTGGCCTCGAAGCTCACCCTGCCCGCGGGTTGGAGCTATCAGGTCAAAACACTGAAGTCGCCCCTGGTCGTGGCTACCTCCACCCACCCAGCCCAAGTGCTTCAGGACAACCTGCTCAATAGCTACACACTGGAGACCAGCGACTGATCCGACGGAGTACGTTGTGAACATGGTTGCTGACAAGATCACCGGCGGGACTTGGACCCGTTGGTGCGCCGGACTGGCCGTAGGGGTTGCGGCGCTCGCTGGTGCTGGCTGCAGCAGTTCGTCCACAGCAGCCACTACGTCTACGTCTACGTCTTCGGCCGTGGCATCGAGCACGTCGAGGGTGAGCACCGGAACAAACATGGCTGGTAAGCGCTACTGCGAAGTGCTCCTGGTCAAGATGACCCCAGCTGGGTTGGCGGCCACCATCTACGTCTCCTACCCGCTCAACACGTGCCCCGAGAGCCAGTTCCAGACCTTGGATGCCAAAGCCATCGCTGCAGAAAACGGCGCCCTCTTTGCCGAGCTCAACGGGCCTCGCTACTGGCTGATGAACAAGGTGGCCAAGGTGCGCACGAGTGCCACGGTGACCAAGACGTTCGGAGGCATCGCCATGAACGAAACCGGCACGGTCATCCTCGGGACCGACATCGCCGCCGCCATGGCCCCGTACACGACCAAGACCGTCAACCGCGAGACGACCTTCACATTCAACAAGGGCAGCGAGGTGTATGAGTTGGTGGATTCCGACGGCAAAGCCTGGATCATGCAGGCGTGGTGCCAGATCAAGGACCCGACGCTGTCGGCCGCCGACCTGCCCGGTCTGGCCTCGAAGCTCACCCTGCCGACCGGATGGTCTTACCAGGCCAGGAAGCTCACGGCACCGCTGATGGTGGCCACCGTTGGCCAGCCGGCCAAGGTCCTCCAGGACAACCTGATGAACAGCTATTCGATGGAGACGAACGGATGACCTGGACAGGTGGAACCCTCAAGCTGGCCGGAAACCTCGGTTCGCCGTATTCGATGAAGATGCGGGCCGTGCTGCGCTATCGGCGCATCCCCTTCGACTGGGTCCCGCGGGGATCCAAATGGGACGACCTTCCCGACCCCCCGGTGCCGCTGATGCCGGCCATCAGCTTCCCCGATGCGCAAGGGGACTACCCCGACGCCATGATCGACTCGAGCCCGCTGATCATGCGCCTCGAGTCGCTGTCCCACGACCGGAGCATCGTGCCAGTCGATCCGGCGCTCGCCTTCTTGGACTTTCTGCTGGAGGACTACGGGGACGAGTGGGTGACCAAGCAGATGTTCCACTATCGCTGGTGGTACGAGGACGCGGCGGCCAAGGCGGGCAAACTGCTCCCCCTGGACTTGGACGAGCAGATGCCGACTGCACGCCACAGACAGTTCAGTGAGTTCATGACCGACCGTCAGCAGGGGCGGATGGCGCTGGTCGGATGCACCGAGGGAAATCGACCGGTCATCGAGGGCTCCTACGAGCGCCTGCTCGATATCTTCGAAGCCCACCTCACCACTCAGCCCTATCTGCTGGGAGACCGGCCGGGTCGGGGTGACTTCGGGATCTTCGGCCAGTTCAGCCAGCTCATCTCTTGGGACCCCGAGTCGGCCCGGGTGGCCATCGACCGGGCACCCCGGGTCGTCCACTGGGTGAACTACACCGACGATCTCAGCTGGCTGCCCATCGAGGGCGACAGCGGATGGATCGATGCCGGTGCGATCCCGACGACACTGACCGCCCTGCTCGCCGAAGTGGGTCGGACCTACGCTCCGTTCCTGTTGGCCAACGCCGCCGCCCTGGTCGAGGGAGCCGACGAGGTCGTCTGTCAGATCGACGGCCACGAGTTCCGCCAGGGCCCCTTCGCCTATCAGGGAAAGTGCCTTTCCTGGCTGCGGGGCCAGTATGAGGGACTAGACCCTGACGTCCGTTCGGCGGTGGACGACATCCTGGATGGCTCGGGATGCGAGACCCTCTTCTCGTGACGCCACCACTGGGTGCCGAGGTGACGGACCGGTCACCAGCAGCCGGCGATGTGACCCTGTTCGGTCACTGGATCTGTCCGTACTCGGTCCGGGTGTCGTTCGCCTTGGCACAACGAGGCATCGTCCACGATGTGGTCGATGTCCCCCCGACAGCCGCACGACCCCGTGGATTCGTGGTGCCCACCGAGTTCGTCGAGCACTCGCCCCGGGGCGAGATCCCGATGGTGCGGATCGGAACCGAGTACCGCGCTGACTCCCTGCCGATCCTCGACTGGCTCGAAGAGAGTTTTGACGGGCGATCCCTGCTGCCGACCGACGAGGTCGGCCGAGCACTGGTCCGCGACCGCACGGTGTGGATCGACGCCCATGTGTTCGCTCCGATGATCGGCATCTACTACGGCACCGACGAGTCTCGGATCGCCGATGCCAGCAGGTCACTGGCCGCAGGCCTGGCGGCCATGGGGGAGTGGCTCGAGGAGAGCCCCTGGTTGGCCGGGCCGGAGCCGACAGTGGCTGAGGCCGCAGTCATCCCGGTCTACGTGCGACTCGATGCATTGCGTCGCCTGGGCTTCACTGGCCCAGTGGACTCCCGGGTGGCCGAGCACATCACCCGGTGCACCGCACTGGCCGGTTGGGATGCCGTGGCCTGGACGGACGAGCAGTCGAACGACTTCGTCGGCCGGTTCGAGCGGTATCGGGTCGCTCGCCGCGCACAGTCACAGGGGTAGGGCCCGTGGACCTACTGGTGGTCATGGATCCTCTCTTGGGGTGCGACACGGTGTCGGACACCACCATCGGTCTGATGGCGGCGTCTCTCGAACGCGGCCACCGGGTGCTCCACTGCACGGCAGGCGACCTGTCGCTCATCGGGAGCCGTGTGGTGGCCCGGGCGACCACCGTCGACCAGGGGGACCTGATCGGTCCTGGTACGGGTCCTGGTGCTGGCGCTGGTCCGGGTGGCTCTGACCTCCAGGCCCAGACGGTCGACCTGGCCGCAGTGGACGCAGTCCTGGTGCGGTCCGATCCACCGGTGGACAGCGCCTACTTAGCCATGACCCTGCTGCTCGAGCATGCCCGGGGGGAGACCCTGATCGTCAACGACCCGAGAGGGCTGCGCGAGGCCAACGAGAAGCTGTATGCCTGTCGTTTTCCGGAGTTGATGCCAGCCACGGTGGTCACTGCCGATGCCGCCGTGCTGGCGGACTTTGCCGAGGAGCACGGGACCATCGTGCTCAAGCCCCTCGACGGCCACGGTGGCCGAGGGGTATGTCTGTTGCGAGCCGGGGATGCCGGTGCATCGGAACTGATGGCGGCCCGGACCGGTGATGGTCGCTATCAGGTCATGGCCCAGGAGTTCTTACCCGGCGTCTACGACGGCGACCGCCGGATACTGCTGCTCGACGGCGAACCGCTCGGCGCACTGCGGCGCCGACCATCCGAAGGAGAGTTCCGGGCCAACATCGGGCTCGGCGGTCAGGTGGACGTGGTCGACCTCGATGATCGGGACCGCCGGATCATAGACACCCTGGCGCCGGCGTTGCGCGCTGATGGGCTGTACTTCGTCGGCATAGACGTCATCGACGGCCGCCTGTCCGAGATCAACGTGACCAGCCCGACTGGACTCCGCCAGTTGGCCCACCTGTCGGGGACCCGACCCGACCTTGCCGTGGTGGAGTGGTTGGAGGAGCGGGTCGGACGCCCCTGAGGGGTGAACGGTGAACGGTGACCGAGAGCCGGGACGGCCGACGCTCCGTCGAGAGACCGTTGTACGCCGTCGGCGATCTTCACGGAGTCCACCCGTCGCCTGGCCAAGAAGGTGGCCGCTGGTGAAGCCTCTATCCAGAAGGTCTCCATCTCGCAGGTCGGTGGGCGCTGGCAGGAATCGGAGCTCGAGCGGTATCTGATTCGATACCACATAGGCCAGTGTTTCCAAAAGTGGTTCAGCCAGTGGTGTTTCCTCGAGCACCAGGCCAGTCCGCCAGCCGTCCAGCCCATACCGCCAGCCCATACTGCCCGTCCATACCGCCAGCCCATACCGCAAACCCAAGACGTCGCCGGGCTACAAGCGGAGACGAAAAATGCTGACCCGAGGACAGAGAAGACCGAGGCGCGGTCGCGCAGTTGAGATGCGAGTGGCCGCATCCGGTTCCGAAGTCAGGTTCGGACGTGTCTCTATGCATGCATCGGTCTCACCAAGCTGGCGAACCTAGGCGGGGATATGCGGCTCTTGGGCCGGGGCCCAGACCTCGAAGTTGTCCTTGCGGACGACCCAGCGGCGGGGACGCACATCGAGCAGCGGGTCGAGCCCGGCCTCGGCAAACACGGCCCGCACTGCGGCCTGGTCGTCGGAGGAGCCGGCAGCCACCGCATCCTGCAGCCGCTTCATCAGGTACATCCGGTAAGGCACTACGGATACCGTCATGGGCTGGCCTCGCCAGGTAAAGGTGGTGGTCCCACTGAACCGCCGGTTGGGCTTACCGAGGACGACCTCTCCGTCGACCACGTCGGGATGGTCGGCCAGCCAAGCATCGACCGACACCATCTGGGCCACCGCATCTTCGAGGTACTCCTCTCCGATGTAGACCAGCAGCGCCTGCAAGGTGTCGGGGATGGCGTCGTCAGCGAAGAGTTCAGTCGAGATGGGGCCGTACTCGCCGGTATCCGCAATCGGGGAGTTCATCCGCTCCACCCATCGCCATACCCGGTGCGCTCGTTGCTTCATCAGCACTGACGGGTACGGGTCGCGGGCCAGGTGGGCGTAGAGCGGACCCATGAAGGCGTAGTCGGCAATGGTGGGCCGGCCGCCAAGCAGGTAGGGCGAGTTGGCCAGGTGGGCGTCGAACAGGTCAAGGAACTCGCCATAGGAGGCCTCGATCTGATCGACGAGGTCCTCACGTACGCCGAAGGCGAGGGTGGCGGAGCGCATGCGCTCACTGGCGAATTTGAACAGGCCCTCACGGGTTTCGTCGTCGGCACCGATGGCCATCGTGGACGTGAAGTCCTTGATGAGGAAGGGCAGATTGGATTCGTCAAAGTCCCACCGGTAGTGCATGGCCGGCCGCAGCAGACCCTCGCCACCGAACAGGTCGAGCAGGTGGGCCACGGCGCGGTGCACGGGGGTGGCGGGGTAGGCGGAACGGGCGGGCGGCACGTCGGCTTCGAGGAAGTCGATGATGTCCACCGTGTCCTGGATCACCGTGCCGTCCGATGTCTCGAGAACAGGGATGATCCAGCGCCCGAGGACCGGAACCACCGCATCGGCGAAGTGGGGGTCGCCGGGGGCTTGCTCGATGTACTCGATCCGGTTCTTGCGCAGATAGGAGCGGGCTTTGGCCGAGTAGAGCGAGCCAGGCATGGCGTAGAGGGTGACGGGGTCCATCAGGTGATCTCCTGTTCGATTCGGTCTAGGGACTGTAGGTCGGGGGCGGTGGTGTCAGGCACCCAGCCAGCCGACGCCCGTCGACTGGTCCAGGAGCGAACGGGGATCGAGGACCCGGGGCGCTCGGCGTCCAACAGATGGCAGGCCAGATCCAAGCAGCGTTCGCCAGCACGGGCCATGGGGGCTGATGCGGTGCCCGAGGCGACCAGCGACCACGGGTCATCGATGCCGCTGCAGGCCCGGCGGATCTCGTCGATCGGCGCACCATCGCTCACCAGCGCCACCAAGGCCAGGACGGCGACCGTGCGGTCGACCGGGGGGAGGGCATCGAAGAAGCGGCACTCGAGCCACTGGCGGGGCCGGACCGGTGGCCACAGCGTCGTCAAATGCTCGGTGACATCGCTCGGGCCGGGAAAGCCGATCCGATGCCCCTGGGTGATCCATTGACGAAGCGTGAAGGGCTCGGTCACCGCCTCCACGTCGTCACCGGTCCGGATGAAGACCACGTTGGCCTCGAGGGCGTACTCGGCCCACTCGTGCTCCCATCCGAGGGCAGCCCCGTTGGCGGTCGACGTCGACGTTGGCCCGGACACCGGAGCGGTCCGGCTCGGATCGATCATCGTCCAAACAGTGGACCGGGCCGATGCTGCAGGCGTGCCATCCATGGCCGGTCCTGGCGAGTTGGCGAAGGCAGCGGCCAGCACGGGAGCCACCCATGCGGCCCGCTGCCAGGTATCGGCGGGCACGGCCCCGAAGTCCACGTTTACCTGGAGCGACGCCGTGGAACACATCATGACTGTTCCAGCGGGCCAGCGTCCCTCGAAGGCGGCGGCCATGGCTCGGTACCGAGGAAGATCGAGCGACCGCACGGGCGGCCGAAACGGATCGAGGCCGGTGGCGAGCAGTCGTAGTCCGGCCCGCGTCATACGGCGCTGCAGGACAGCCTCGTCGGCGGCGGCGGCATCGAGTGCGCTCCACGCCTCTGGCTGCCGTGTCGTGCTCAGTTCGAGCTGCCCGCCAGGCTCAACAGTGAGCGCTCCCTCACGGGGGAGTGGTCCGTCCGCCGCGGCCAGCACCTCCTCGGCGCCCACCGGTCTGGTGGGATGCACTGGATCGATCACGATCCACTCGATCTCGAGTCCGACCGTTCCCCGGCCGGCATCTGTTGGCCGCACTCCGGCGGTGATCTGCTCGATGGCGTCGGCCACGGTCATCGACTGCGTAGACGTTGTCATAGCGCGGGTCCCCACCAGGCGCGTGCATCCCAGACGCATCCACGATGGGCAAGGGCTGCGGGCACGGTGGGGATCGTCAGCTCCTGGGTCGTGGTCGTGGTCAGGTGTTTGCCAGCGTATCTTCTGTCAGGTACTTTGACAGATGTCAGAGTACCTGACACGACCTGGCCCGACCTGATCAAGGGATCGGGAGCGTACGAGGTGACGGGCGCTTCGAAGCGTCGAGCCATGCGGACGATGAGCCGGCATCCGCCCCAGTAGGCGATCCAATAGGGAGGCAGTACCAGATGGATATCGAGGTAGATCGGGACGAATACACCAGGTGGCGTGTGTCCGACGCTGGCCCTCGGGCACTGGCCGAGGGCGAGGCTCGCCTCCGGATCGACCGGTTCGGCTTCTCCTCCAACAACATCTCCTACGCCGCCATCGGCGACATGCTCCGCTACTGGGACTTCTTTCCGCCGGGCCCGTCCGATGCAGACGACGCCACCCGCTGGGGCTTGGTGCCGGTATGGGGGTTCGCCGAAGTGGTCGAGACGCGGTCATCGGAGGTGACGGTCGGTGAACGGATCTTCGGGTTCTTCCCAATGGCCACCGAGCTGGTCATCGAGGTCGGGAACGCCGATGCCTTCAATGTGTTCGACGTAGCCGCCCATCGGGCTGGGCTGGCCGGGCCCTACAACTCGTACCGCAGGTGCGCCGCCGACGTGGCCTACCGAGCCGACGGCGAAGAGGTGATGATGCTCCTCTACCCGCTGTTCTTCACCTCTTTCGTCATCGACGACTTCCTGTCCGACAAGGACGACTTCGGTGCTGAGCAGGTAGTCATCTCGAGCGCATCGGCCAAGACCGCCTTGGGGGCCGCCCACCGACTCCATGCTCGCGGGGTGAAGACGATCGGACTCACGTCTGTGGCCAACGTGGCGTTCTGTCGTTCACTGGGGGTATACGACGAGGTGCTGACCTACGGGGAGGCGGAGTCCATCGCCCAGGTGTCGACTGCCTTCGTGGACGTGTCCGGCGACCAGGCCGTGGTTGCCTCGGTGCACCGTCGCCTCGGTGACCAGTTGCGTCACTCGATGATCGTGGGCGATACCCACTGGGACAGCGCGCCTCTGGCCGACGAGGGGCCGCTGCCCGGCCCAGCCCAGGAGTTCCTGTTCGCTCCAAGCCAAGTGACCAAGCGCAGCCGCGAGTGGGGAGCCGATGTGCTGGCGGCCAGGATGGCCGAAGCGTGGAACGAGTATTCGGCGTGGACGCAAGGCTGGATCACGCTCGATCGCGTGGCCGGCCCCGAGGCCGTCATCGAGGTCTTCCGGACCTACCTGGCCGGACGGGTCGACCCGACGGTGGGCACGGTCTGCACCATGCACAGCCAGCACCAAAGTGAAGGAGTCTCCGCATGAAGTTCGGAATTGTGTTCGCCAACACCGGGCCCTTCGTCGACCCGCTGGCCGCTGTCGAGATGGCCCAGGCCGCCGAGGCGGCGGGGTTTGAATCGCTGTGGACGGTCGAGCACACCGTGGTGCCGGCCGGCTACGAATCGACCTACCCCTACGACAAGTCGGGGAAGATGCCCGGCTCCGACGACGCCCCCATTCCGGACCCCCTGGTGTGGCTGGCCTACTTGGCTGCAGCCACGACGACCATCAATCTGGCCACCGGGATTCTGATCATGCCCCAGCGCAATCCGGTAGTGCTGGCCAAGGAGGTGGCTACGTTGGATCACCTCTCTGGTGGCCGGATGCATCTCGGTGTGGGCGTCGGTTGGCTCGAAGAAGAGTTCGACGCCATCGGCATCCCCTTTGCCGAGCGGGGACTGCGGACCGACGATGGAGTAGCGGCCATGCGGGCACTGTGGAGCCAAGAGCAGGCCACGTACCACGGAGAGTTCACCAAGTTCGACAACTGCATCTGCCGGCCTCAGCCGGTCGGCGGGTCGGTGCCGATCCACATCGGCGGCCACTCGGCGATAGCGGCCCGACGAGCTGGTCGCATCGGGGACGGATTCTTTCCGGCATCCGGCAGCCACCGGACATTGGCTGCCCTGTTCGCCCAGGTCCGGGAATCGGCCGAGGAGTCTGGTCGCGACGCTGCCGCCATCGAGATCACCTGTGGCGGCAACGGCGTCTTCGGCCCCGGGGCGTTGGAGGAGGCTGCCGCTTTGGCCGAGTTGGGAGTGGAGCGCATAGTAGTCCCCGCCTTTTTGTTCTGGAATGACCCGGCTGAGGCCCTGGCCCGCTACGGCGAAGAGGTCATTGCCCGGGTCTGAGCCGCTACGCAGTAGAGAATCACAGCCAGTAGGCAGTCGAGAGAAAGTAGAGCACCGATGGAGTTGGACGGACGTACCGCAGTAGTGACTGGGGCAGCCTCGGGCATCGGCCTGGCCCTTACTGAGCGGTTCCTGACCGAGGGCATGCACGTGGTCATGGCCGATATCGAGCAGCCTCGCCTGGAAGCAGAGTCGGCCCGGATCATCGCCGCTGGTGGCTCAGTGACCCCAGTGGTCTGTGACGTATCCGATTCCGACCAGGTGGCTGGACTACGTGACGCGGCACTGGCCGCATACGGATCGGTCCACCTCCTCTGCAACAACGCTGGGGTGGCATCGGGTCGGCCGAACCACAAGACCCGGCCCGCCGAGTGGGACTGGGTGGTCGGGGTGAACCTGCTGGGTCCAGCGTACGGGATCAGTGCATTCGTGCCGCTCATGCTGGAGCAGGGGGAGGGCCATGTGGTGAACACCGCATCTGAGGCCGGACTCACCTCGTCGCCCGTGCTGGGGTCGTACCACGCCACCAAGTACGCAGTAGTCGGACTGTCGGAGTCGTTGGCCATGGAACTCGATGGCACCCCCGTCGGCGTGTCGTGCCTGTGTCCCGAGTTGGTCGACACCAAGATCTTCGAATCGTCGCGCAACGCGCCGACCGAGCTCGGGTTTCCGCCGCCTCCGGCCATCCCCATCGATCAGATCGCCCTGATGATGGACACCATTGCCATGCCTCCAGCTGACTTGGCCGCCGACGTGGTCTACGCCGTGCGGGCCGATCAGTTCTGGGTCATCACCCACCAGTCCACCATGGTCAAGATCGTGGCCCGCAATCGACGGCTCGAGCAGGGCCGCAATCCGAAGTTCGGACCGGGGGCCTAGGACTGATGGGGGCGGGTGAGGTAGCCGAGCGAGGTGAGTCAAGGGAGGACGCAGTTGCGGACGGATCAGTCCTCGACGGACGCTCGGCCATCCGCGACCGCAACCGTAACGCCGTGCTCGACGCCGTCATCGATCTGTTCTCTGAGGACAACCTCAGCCCTGGCCCCGAAGAGGTGGCCCTGCGTGCTGGGCTTTCCGTGCGCTCCGTCTACCGGTACTTCGACGACCACGACAGCCTGTCTCGGGCTGCCGTGGCGCGCCAACTCGAGATGGTCACCCCGCTGTTCCTCATCCCGGCCATCGGTGAGGGCGACCGGGACATGCGGATCGATAAGTTCGTGCGGGCTCGACTCCGGCTGCATGCCGCCGTGGCCCCCAGCGCCCGAGCCACCCGAATGCGGGCCAGGTTCGATGATGTCGTGCGGGACGAGTTCGAAGCGTCGCGCATCTTGTTGCGTGAGCAGATCGAGCGCCATTTCGCTCGTGAGTTCGCTGCGTTTTCGCCGGAGCGCATGGAGGCTCGGCTGGCGGCAGTCGATGCCCTGTTCGCCTTCGAGTCGCTTGATCACTATGTACTGCATCGGACCGACCTTGCCGCAGTGGTGCCACTCTTAGTCGACGCGCTCGACGCGCTGCTACGCCCCTGACCAACACGCCCTGACCAACACGCCCTGACCAACACGCCCGCTGACCGGCCCCGAGGGGCCAGACGAAAGGAATCACCCTGATGGCCGAGCAACTCGAGTACCCGTTCGGAACAGTCAATGCCGAAACTGCTGCACGCTGGATCACCATGGCACCCGAGGAGGACGGCCACGTCTGGATGCTCAACCTGATGAAGTACAGGCCAGTGGCCGACTACGGCGATGGGACGACATCGACCATCACCGGCAAGGAGGCGGACGACATCTATGCGCCCACGGCGGTACTCGACGACTTGGGCGCCACAGTGCCGCTCTTCGGAGACGTAATCGGCGAAGTGACCGACGTCGTGGCATGGGAGCGGATCGGAATCGTCCGCTATCCGACCCGGGCGTCGTTCTTCGCCATGCAGAACCGTAAGGACTTCCAGAAGCAGTACGTGCACAAAGAGGCCGGCATGGAGACGACCATCGTCATGGGGTGCACCCCATTGACCGTGGGCGACCCGGCCGAGGCTGGCAACGGGCCGATCGTCATGCGGGTGCGCCGGTTCCACGATGGGGCAACCCCCGCCACCGACCCATCCGGTGTGGTGCCGATTGCTCACTTCGCCGTCGATGGAGTGATCATCGGTGATGGACGGGTATGGCATGACGTGCGATTCGATCGTGCCGATGAGGCGACCACCGCAGCGCTGGCCAACACCGAAGGCGTGGCCGAACAGGTGATCGTGGTCATCAACCCGTTCCTCGAAGACCTCATCGGCTCGGTCCAGACCGCCGAGGCCTGATTCGGCCATGGAGGTCCTCCGCACCCCCGAAGACTGCTTCGACGGACTGCCCGACTACGACTTCGCCCCGCACTACCGCGAAGTCACAGCCGAGGACGGCACCGCCCTGCGGTATCACTTCATCGACGAGGGACCGCGGGACGCCGACCCGATCCTGCTGCTGCACGGGAACCCGTCGTGGTGCTACCTCTACCGGGCCATGATCCCCGGACTGGTGGCCCGGGGACACCGGGTGGTGGCACTCGACCTGATGGGCATGGGTCGATCCGACAAGCCGGTCGACCCAGACGTGTACTCGCTGGCCAGCCACGTGGCATGGATGGAGCAGTGGCTGGTGGCCGAGGACCTGAACCGGGTGACGTTGTTCTGCCAGGACTGGGGAGGGACGGCCGGCCTCAACCTCTTGCCCGTCCAAGGCGACCGGTTCGCCCGGGTGATCGCCTCCAACACCGGCCTGCCGACCGGTCAGGGTGCCACCAAGATGATCGCCGACTGGCTGGCCTACAGCCAGTCGGTCGATGTCCTCCCTATCGGATTCCTATTGCAATCGGCTACCACCCGAGAGCTCACCGCCGAGGAGCAGCAGGCCTATATGGCACCGTTCCCCGACGGGACCTATCAGGCCTCGCCCAAGCGGTTTCCGCTGCTCATTCCGCTTCAAGAGGACAACCCGGGCGTGCCTCAGGCCAAAGCCACCTGGGAGTACCTGACCACGTGGGAGAAGCCGTTTCTGACCGTGTTCAGCGACAAGGACACGATTTCGTTCGCCGCTCGTG
>Ga0194055_10000201_pt1 | contig 46281 bp, 63 predicted proteins | sample SepL449m_MetaG_FD_155482 | JGI IMG/M metagenome (GOLD analysis project Ga0194055, IMG submission 155482) | Anoxic zone freshwater microbial communities from boreal shield lake in IISD Experimental Lakes Area, Ontario, Canada - Sep2016-L442-9m | ecosystem: Environmental > Aquatic > Freshwater >... | reverse complement strand
CAATAGCAGCCTGATTCTTACTACGCAAATCAGCACCCTGCGTACGCCGCGTATCCTTCAAAGCAGCACGATCCTTACGATAACCCTCACCAGCAGCCGTACGCTGAGCCTTAGCACTAGACTCACCCTGCGTCTGAGCAATACTAGCCAACAAATTACCAGCAGTACTCATAGCAGTCAAACCATTAGTAGCACCCAAAGTATCACCAGTACTAGCCTCACCAGCATTAACAAGCCCCTGCAACGCAGCAGCATTACTACCACCAAAAGCAGCAAGATTACCCGTAGCAGCACCCAACGCACCAGTAAAACCACTAGCCAAACCCTGAGCCGAAGCAGCAGCATTAGCAGCCTGTTGACGAGTAGCAGCAAAAGCATCAGACTGTTCTTTCTGAATCTGCTTATCAGTCTTCAAACGACTAATAGCAGCCGTATCATAATTCTCACTAGCACCCGGAGCATTATACAACTTAAGCATATCACCCATACCAGTCATACCACCAGCCTGCTTAACAATCGCACGCGTAATATTAGGATTCTGAGCGTGAAGAACCTTATACAAACTCTCCTGCTTACTACCCTTTTTACCACCCTTTGTACTCATAATAACCCCCTAATACGCATTATTTACACTAATTTCCATTTACCACCAAGATACTGGTATTGAACACCCGCAGCATTATGCCAACGTTGATTCTGGTGTGGATTGGCAGGAAAAGTATCTGAACTTGGAGCAACAGGAGGAGTAGTAGGAGCATTACCAGTAATACCACCCAGTGTAGTACTATCCGTAACACCAGCAGCAGAAGCCGCATCCATCATACTACCCATATACCCAGAAGCACTAGTAGCCACATTACCATACACCTGACCCAACTTCTCAATAAGACTAGCAGCAACACCACTCTGACCACGAGTCTGCTCAGACTCAGCAGCAGTACGAGCCTGATTCATCAAACCACCACCACCAAGACCACGACCACGATAATTAGCAGCAACAGCCGCCTCATTACCAGCACCCTGCTCCATAGCACTACTCATCTGATTGTAACCAAAACCAGTACCAAACCCAGTAGTACTAAGAGAATTAAGGTAATCCTGATTAGTAGTAATAACACCATTAGCATCTTGCTGCACTACCTTACTAGGATCAAAAGCACTACCAGCAGCGCCAGTAGTCCACGCACCAGTCGCAGGATCCTTACTAGACACACCAAAAGAATCAAAAATATTTTTTGTAGCACCTCTGGCTTGTTCTAATGCTGTTGAAAATGCGGCTTGTGCAATACTTGCATCACTCATATTTTACCTCCTATAAAAAATCGTAGCAGAACCTTGATTTGTATTTGCGCCAACATCATCGTAATTCGCGCCAACAATAGCAATATTTCCGCTACTAGATAATGCAACCGAAACGCCAAAAGCATCGCCTGCTGCACCACCAGTTTGAGTAATAGTCTGTTGCTCCGTCCATATAGACCCTGAGCGCGTAAAGATTGTTGCAGTCCCCTGATCTGCGTTCGCACCAACATCAGCGTAATTCGTACCAATAATTGCCGTATTCCCATCCGCTGACATGGCAACCGCAGCGCCAAAAGTATCATTTAAGGCACCGCTGGTTTTGGTAATCGTTTGCTGTTGCGTCCATGTAGACCCTGAACGCGTAAAGATTGTTGCACTTCCCTGATTTGTATTTGCACCAACATCATCCCTACTCGCGCCAATGATTGCCGTATTCCCATCTGCTGACAACGCAACCGAAAAGCCAAAAGCATCGCCTGCTGCACCACCAGTTTGAGTAATAGTCTGTTGCTCCGTCCAGACACTCCCAGAACGTGTGAAGATCGTCGCACTCCCTTGATCTGCGTTCGCACCAACATCATCAAAGTATGCGCCAACAATTGCAGTATCTCCACTACTAGATAACGCAACCGCATATCCAAAAGAATCGGTTCCTGCTCCAGTAGACTGAGTAATTGTTTGTTGTTGTGTCCACACGGATCCTGAGCGCGTAAAGATTGTTGCAGTCCCCTGATCTACATTTGCACCAACATCACTATTTGCCGCGCCAACAATTGCAGTATTCCCATCAGCAGACAACGCAACTGAGCGACCAAAAAGATCGCCTGCGGCACCACCGGTTTTGGTAATCGTTTGCTGTTGCGTCCAGACACCTCCTGAGCGTGTGAAGATCGTCGCGCTCCCCTGATTCGCATTTGCACCAACATCATCGCTGAGCGCTCCAATGATTGCAGTATTCCCATCACTCGACAACGCAACCCCAAAGCCAAAATAATCGCCTGCGGCACCACCGGTTTGAGTGACTGTCTGTTGCTGTGTCCACGAAGTGCCAGAACGTACAAAAATCGTCGCACTTCCCTGATCTACATTTGCACCAACGTCATCTAAACCGGCACCGGCGATAGCAGTATTCCCGTCAGCAGATAATGCAACCGAAAGACCAAACCAATCGTCTTGCGCTCCCGTAGATGCAGTAAGCAACGGCCCTTCTCTAAATTTTTTTCTACGATTAAATAATCCAAGCATTAGATATAATCTCCCGTAATAATCCAAGTATTAGCCGCATAACAAATAAGACTAACAATACTATACTGTGCACCAACCGTATAAGTGACACTAGTAGACCCATTAATAGTTACACTACTACTAACAGGTTGAATAGTAACAGTACTTGCTGTAGTAGAAAAAACATTAATTACACTACCCGTAACGCCTCCCGTTGGAATACTAATTGTAGCAGCAGCAGTAACCTGCACAAGAGGAATAGTAGCCGTAGTAGTTGTATCATGTGTACCAACAGCAAGCGTAGTATTGCTGCTAATAGTAACCGGCGAGTAGACTTTAGCAGTATTTTCTAATTTAGCGTACGTCACATTAGCATTAGTAATCTTAGCAGTAGTAATAGCCGTATCCGCAATTTTAGCAGTAGTAACATTAACATCAGCAATCTTAACCGTAGTGACTGAACCATCTGCAATATTAGCCGTACCAATACTAGCATTCTGCCAAGTAGGAGCCACACCATTAACAGCAGTAAGTACCTGACCACTAGTAGCAGCCCCACTAGTAATCTTAGCCTGAGTAATGGTATTATTAGCAATATCAGTATTAGCAATAGTACCATCAAGAATCATAGTAGACGTAACAGTACCCGTATCCGCAGCAGTAATAGCAGTACCAGTAATTTTGCTAGTAGCAATACTACCTGCAAGATCCGCATTAAGAATAGCCCCAGTAAGCGCTAACTTAGAATAAGCAATACTAGCAGACGCATTAATATCTGCATTAACAATAGCACCATCAGCAATTTTAGCAGTAGTAATAGCACCGTCACTAATATTACTAGTACCAATAAGACTTTGTGTAAAACCACTAGCAGCAGTGCTATCATAGATAGGAACATAAGCGTTATATGCGCCACTACCACTAGTATCCTTATTAGGAATACGATTTGTAAGTTGTGTATCAATGCTTGTGATTAGTGCATTGATGCTTGTGTATCCAGCAATTTCTGTGCCGGTTAGATAAGTAAATCCGAATGCCATGTAACATCTCCTTAAATTTTAATAATATAGTTTGTTACTACACTAGGTTGCGTGTTTGCGCCTGTACCAGCAAACGTGTTCTGATTAGTAGCAGTTTGGGCTTGGTTTGTTGCTGTAGTAACTTTAATTGGGTTTGAAGCCGTATTTCCAGTTAGAGACTGAAGATCGTTTCCCAAAGATATTTGAACCTGTGCAGCAGACGACCCGCCGCTTGAGCCTACAATATTATCTCTATAACCATAAGTATGAACATGAGCATCTTGTGTATGGTTGTGCGAGTTCTGCGTATGCGTATGCAACTCAGTACGCTCATCACCAAAAAACTGTCCCACAGTACGAGCCGCTAGCGCCGTACCACCCGTAATAGCACCCGAACTAGCAGTACCTTGCTGTGCGCCAGTACCAGCACCAACCGGAACACGACCAGCAAGGTTAGGAACATTAAAACTAGAAGCGCCACTCCCCCCATACGTTGTTCCAATAGCAACAAATAATGCTGCGTACTTTGTATTCGCAACACTATTAAGAATAGTACCGTTACAAAATTCCCACCCGCTAGGAGCAGCCGCAGCCGCAAACGGTTGAATTGTCCCAACCGGCGTGACTCCTTCCCACGCGGTTCCGTTGTACCAACGATAAGAGAGTGTATCTGTTTCAAAGATGATTTGGCCTATGGTTGGGGAGGCTGGTCGTGTTGTGCTTGTTACTACTTCGTGTCCTGCACCAAAAATACTCATTATGCCACCCCCTTAACAACAATATGCCGACGAACAAACTGTCCAGCGCTACCAGTCCCCCGGTAATTTAATGTAAACGTATTTGTACCAGCAGTTAAACCCGTAATAATAGAAGTTGCTGAAACACTTGCCTGCTGAGCAGAAGGCTGATCAATAACAATTCCACGACTATCTGCCGCAGCAACAGTAGTTGCACCACTAACACTAAAACTCATCCACGGATTATTAGAAGGACCACCATACATACTACTACTTATAGATATATTTGCACTAGTCCCTGTCGTAAGAGTTACACTAATTGCAGTTGCATCGCCTGTAAGGGTGGTTATATACGACGCAGAACCCGCTTGATATCCTGTATCTCCAAGTCTTCCGGCACCTACTTCGGTAATGCATACCCACGAACTACCATTATAAATAGTTTGAATTCCCGTGGGTACTGCCGTATAACCGCCGCTAGTAGCCGCTGGAACAGTAGGAGCAGTAATATAAGCCCTCATACCCTCAGTAGGACTAGTAATAGCAGCATCACGAGCCGCCTCAGTTGTAAAAACAAAATCATTAATCTGAGATTGCTTAATGCTAATTGCGTCGGCCCCACCAGCGGCGTGTCTACTGGCATGACTACCGGCAAGAGTGTCTAGACCCTTAAGATGCGCCGTAAGATCAGTTACAACACCAGCCTGAGCAGGACTAGAGTCACGAGTATAGTAAGTCGGAACAAAATCAATTTGATCACGATCAGCATCGATAACATCAGCACCACCACGAGCATGACTAGCAGCATGAGCAACACTACTAGGCTCAATAAGCCCACTAGTCGTACCCTTAATAATATACACAGGACTACCCGCACCAGCACTAGCCATATTAGGAAGATTAAACGTAGTAGAACCATCACCAGCACCATACGTCGTACCAATAAGAGTAAACAAATCAGCATACGTTGTACGACTAACAGCAGTACCATCAGAACGAACCCAACCAGTAGGATAAGAAGAAGTAACAGGCCACTGCACCATACTCCCCAGAGGCGCACTAAGCAGGCTTAGCGTCGTTGTCACACCAATAGCAGTAGTGTACCTAATGTAATACGCGCCGGTCGTAGAAGCCACGCTAGGTACCGCAAAACTCGTTCCTACAACACCACCGTAAGTATTGCCGATTGCGGTATACAAGTTAGGATAAGTACCATTAGTGTAGATTGCTCCGTTTGCTAGGATCCACCCAGTAGGAGCCGTACTACCTGCAAACCACATAATGCTGCCTACAGGCATACTATCATTAGAAGCGGTAGTAGTAGTCTGAAGATTCCAAGCAGTACCATCCCACGACCATGTAGTAGCCCCAGAAGTAAATGTTTGTCCACTTGTAGGACTATTTGGAAAATCAATTGCCATTTATACTCCTAAAGTTTAATAATGTAGTTAGTAATAATAGTTGGTGGCATATTCTGAGAGGAGCCAGTACCAGTATTTTGGTTTGTAGCAGTTGTGTTTTCTACTAATTGAGCGCCTGTTTCTGATCTATCTTTAGTAACATACCCAAGAGTACCCGATGTGCCGCCAGGAGTACCAAAACCAGCACCATCGCTTGTATTGTAATTAAAACCGATAGCATTTGGGTCAAGCCTATTAGACGTATAAACACGATGAAGATGTGCATTTTGCGTATGTGTATGAGTGTGTAAGGCCTCACTACCGCCAGTAGCACCAAGTGTAGTACCCGTAATAACAGAAACAGCCGCAGTAATACGACTAGCAGCGGTACCACCCATATTATCTTTACCCGCAGGCATTCGACCACGCAAATCAGGAAGAATAAAACTAGAAGCACTAGAACCACCATAAGTAGTACCAATAGCCGTAAATAAACGAGCATAAAGCGTATTAGCAACACTATCAATAGTCTGACCATAACAAAAAACCCAACCACTAGGTTCCGTACTACCCGCATAAGGCATAAGGATACCCGCAGGTAAAATCATATCAATACCAGCAAGATGAGCAGTTAAATCAGTAACATCACCAGCACCACTAGCCGCAGCATTACGAGTATAATTAGTAGGAACATAATCAACAGTAACACGATCACCATCAATAATATCACTACCACCACGAATATGCGTAGACGCATGACCCGGAATCGTAACCTGAGCATTCTCACCAATCTCAACCCACTGAGTACTATTAGCATCCGCATAATAAATATATGTCTTACCATTAGACGAGTTAAACCATAAACTACCAGCACTAGCAGTAGGAGCCGTATCACTAACAGTAATGCTACCTCCACCACCAACCTTTAAGAACGCAGAACCATTACTACGATATAATGCGTAAGGCTCACCAACAGTATTCACAGCCCACAACACACCAGCAGGATGCAACGAAGCACTAAACGTAGGAAGCGCAGTACCATACCCAACGATCTTAGAATAATCTAGAGCATCAGTACCACCCGGAATATGTGTAGCCGCATGAGTAGTAGGTGTACGCGCATTAGTCAAACGAGTATCACTACCATATACAATTTCAGTAGCACTAGCGTTACCCGTAGCAGGAATATTTTTAGCAGCCGCAGTACCAGCATCACTAATTTTAGCCAGAGTAAGAGTAGGGATATCTGCTGCAACAAGGGTGGTACCAGAAATTACTCGTCCTTTAGTATCAGTAGAAACTTTAGTATAAGCACCAGATGTACCAACAGTAATAAGACTAGGATTAGGATAAACACCAGTAAGATCCCCACCAGCAGCCAAACCAGAAGCAACCAAATTATCTGTTACATTAAAACTAGGCGTATAAGAAATAATCTCCTTACGAACAAGCCCAATAATATACTTAATAAAATCCTGCTTACTACGCTCATCAGTTAAATCAAAACTCGGCATACCAAGCATAATTACTGCCTCCCTGTGCGTAACGCCTTAAATCCGATACTCCAAGCATCAGTCTCAATACGCTTAGGGCGAATAACCGTAATACGATTACCCGTACTAGGCTTCCAACGATTAAGTTGATAAAACTGGTACCCTAACGCATTAGTACGAAGACTAAACCGCTTAGTGCGGCGTTCAAACTTAGGAAACAAAACATCATTCCAAGTAGAAGCAAGACTCTGAAGACTAGCCCAACTAGTACCAGTCTGAGCAGGAACACTAGTATCCGTAAAACTATTATTAGTAAGATCACTAAAACGTAATTGCGCCTCAACCCAAGCATACAAAACTTCAGAAAAAACAACCCAATTACGCTCATCAACACCACTATCAACAAAATCATTATTCTCATAATCAATCATATCAACACGAACCGAGCCACCCTTAATAAGCATATCAACCATTAAACGCTGAAACCACTTCTTAATAACAGGATCACCCACCGTATAAACCTTAGTTTGAAAATATAAGTCGGGACCAACCACATCTTCAGACAACGCTAAAAACGAGTCGTAACCATTAGTAGCAATATCTAACGCAGCATCAACACCAATAAACGCGCCCTTATTAAAAGTAACGTATTCTGGTTTAACAAAACCAACAACATTAGTAGGCAACGTAGTAGCAGTATATTTAAAGGTACCAGCACTAGTATTTAAACTCTCAACAGTAACACTAGATACAATAGTATCATCATTACGATTAACCAGATCAACAACACTACCATTAGCAAGATAACCAGTAATATTAGGATTATATGCCGTATTAGAATAATCAGTACTAAATGTAACAGTATTCTTACCCGCACTAGGACCAGTAACACTAGTAACAACATTAGGAACTCTACCGGAAACAAAAGCAGCAGAAGAATCTACACGCTTAGATGCGTTAACAGCAACCCAAAGTTTTTCATAATTCAACTCAGCAGTACTAGAAGCCACATCAATAGCATCCAAATTAACGGCACCAACAAAACTAAAATTACTAAAACTAGTAATAGCACCCGTAGGCATATAAAGAGCAAACGTAACAAATGGAAGCGTATTAACAACCCTATCATAACCAATAGCACAAAAACGATTAACCGCATCAGCCCAAGAATAATCAAAATTAGTATAAGCCGAAGGAGGATAAGTACTACCATTCCAAGTAATAGTAGTCCCCTCAGTATCCCCAGCAGGAATACTTACATACAAAGGCTCAAACCGGCTAAACGAGTAAGGAGACTCCCACTTAGAAATAGTCATAAACAAATAATTCTTATAAAAGAACGCATTAATACGATCAGCATTAGCATCAAAACGTTTAATACTATCATACCAATAAGTACCCAAAGCATCCTTAGTAATATTACGAACACTACCGCCATCATAGTAAAGAATGCCACTAGATGTAGCCCAGATAACACCACCACCAATTTCAACAATGCTACCAGCACTCAAACAACCCTCAGGATACAACACTTCAAGACTAAAATTAGTACGATCATTACCACGAAGAATATAAGTATTATCCGCCATAAAAATAATAAGACCAGAACTAGAACTAGCAAGCCCACGCATAATATTAATACCCGGAATAACAATACTATCAGCCGCATCAGGAGACAAATCTATAGCCTCAGGATCATGATAACTAGAAAACACAATCTGATTCTCCCAACCAGTTTGCCCAAGAGAACCAAACCATTGATAACCAGCATAAGTAGCCGTAAGAAAACCGGGAACATCCTTATAAGTACGCGAAGAAGTATCATTACTAACACCACTAGCAGCATCATCCACACTACCACTAATACGAGGCTGGTAATAAGGAGAAGGCTCCAAAGCAGGAGCAGTCGTAGTAATATTATTATCAGTACTGATAACAGTAGAAACCGGCACAGCAACATACTCATCACTAGTAAGAATAACTTTAGTACCACTAGCAGTCAAAGTAAACTGCTCATTATTCATACTACCAGCAGCATCAACCTTACCAATAATAGCATGATCACTATTACGATAAACATACCAAACACCCTCATTCATCTTAGCAGCACCAAAATGACCATCCGTACCAGAACCCTCAACACCACTAGTAACAACAATACCACTAGTAAGCGTAATAAGCCCACGACCATGCAGATGTTGATAACCACGAACATTACGAAAATGTAGTTTCTTAGCAGACAAAGCCGTCAAAGACGAATGATTCGTAGGATCATAACCACCACTAATATGAGCAACCATAGGCCGCTTCTCAAGCACAATACTAGTAGGACTCGTAGCCGAATCAACACCATTAACACTCTTAACAACACCAATACACTGATAAGGATTACCAGAACCATCATCATCAAAAACAAACATACCAGCAGTAACAACAGCAGCATTAGCATCCGTACTAACAGCCTTAACAAGACTACTAGCCGTAGTAATAGTTTGACTAAACTGTCCTGTAACACCCGAACCATCTAATGCAATAGCGCAACTAGCAGCAGAACAATCAATGCCATGCCCACCACGCAAAAAATATAAAGATTGAAAACGAGGATATGCAGAAGAAGAATTAAAAGATGGGATGCCATAACGAGTATAAACACTCAAAAAAGCACCACCCGTAAGCGCCTCACGACCCTTAAACATAGTAATAGGATTCTGCACACGAACATCATCATTCTGCTGAGACGTATTAGTAGCCAAAAAAGAACCATTAGGATGCTTAAAAGGAAGCCAAGACCACCCAACAAGACTACCAGCCGTATTATAAAAAACAATACGCGAAGAAGTATCATCACCAACAAGCGCACACGCTCGCCACGCACCAAGCGGATCATGAGTAGTAGCACCCCCCATAATCATCTCACCAGTACGCAAAGCACCAGTAGAAACCTCAGTAAACGGACCACGACGACGAATATAACCAGTACGATCCACCAGCACATCCTGCGCCCACGCGAGATTAGCCTCCGTAATCATCGTAACAGGAGCCGACTGCATCACGCCACCATCAGCACCAATCTGATTAACATACGTCAACGCCATTTACACACCACCTTTAATAATTCCAATCATACGAATCCGTAAGCACATGAATACGATCCGTACGATCATACTGGTTCATCCAAACATCATTACGCATCTGCTGGTACCTAGACTCAAACATATTCTGAAACATAGCAGCCTGCGGATCATCATTAACAAGATACGCCTTAACAAGCGCCCCATAAATAATAACACTATGATGCCTCGAAGGAATCATAAACGTATCACTAGTAGTTATAGCCTCAGTAGGAATACGAGTATAAAAAAGATTATACTTAGTACTAGCACTAGTAGCAGGATACAAATACAAATCATCACCCACAAAATAGTAACGATCAGGAAAAGCAACAGCCTTATCTAAAAAGTAATTCTTCTGAACAACATCAGTACGCTCAGGAACAACAACAATATTATTAGTCACATCCACCAGACTAAGAACACTATTAACATCCGTAGGACTACCAGAAAACGAATTATTAGTAACCTTACTAGTAGCAGCAGGAACCGTTAAAGTAACAAGACTCTCCAAAAAAGGCCAAGGCTCACGAGTAACAATATCAAAATAAGACTCATTAAGAAGCAACAATTTTTGCGAATCAGTCAAATCATCAAAACCATACAAACTAAACTCTTTATACATATCACTCAGAATCACTTACAACCACCTCCTTAGGAATATCACTACCAATAAACTCTTTAATAACAGGACTCTTACCATGCTGACGAAGAAAATGCTCCACAACCTCAGCAGACTCTTCACTAGCCTGATCACCCTGATACTTCAAATTAGCCTTATACTTCTCCTGTGAACGAATCATATCCTTATAAATCATATCACCATGACGCATCAAATCACCCTCACGAACACGCATCATAACATCATCCAAATCAGGAATATCCTTACCACAACCAAACACAGGAAAAGGAGGCTCAGGATGCGGCATACGAGAATAAATACACCAATCACCAGTATCCTCATTACGAGCAAACATAAGCCGCTCATCATACGCATGAAGCGCACGATCAATACGATACACCCTAGAATCCACATGTCCATGTCCAGGAATATACAACTTCATAACTAGCAATCCCACTTTCGCAAAGACTTATTAATACGGCTATTAGGATCACGCGCAGTTTTAGCAGAAGTATTAACCCGCTTCATACCCATCATACGCGCACAAAAACTTTTTCTACGAGCGGCACTTCTAGGAGAATGAGAAGCCTCCTTAGCACTAACAGGAGCCTTTAAATGACCACCATGAGCACTATTATAAGAAGCCCTACCAGCAGCATTTAAACCACCCGCAGCATTCTTACCCTCTTTACGAGTCCAAGCCTCACTCATAATCCGCGCCTACGATTCCAACGACGCAAAGCATAACGATTATATGCTGTAACACTCATTACTACCTCCTCGCCACTCCCTTTTATTAAAAATGGACGAGGAGCCGAAGCCCCCCGCCCACCAATCTTAGTATCCAGCGTCAGTAGCACCGTCAACACGAATACCAGTCATAACGACCTGATTGTTACGGCGCGTAGCACCGATGTTCATGTAACGAGCCATGATAGCCTCGAACTTATCGAATCCAGTAACCTGACGAAGCGTCAGACCATCCGAATCAAGGAAGTGCCAATCCTGATCCGAGAACACCTTAAGTGTAGACTCATCCAGAATGTACATCTTACCATACGGTGCGTCAATGTCGGCAATAACCGGCATACCGTTATACGAAAGGGTCTTGAAGCCCTGTCCGTAATCCAGCGTCTTAGGATCAAGGTATTGAACCTGAGTCTGGAACAACGAGTAGAATTCTCGCTGAACACCAAGCGACGTAATGATGCTCGTGGGCATACCACCAGCAATACGCGCAAGGTTAAGACCCTGCTGAACTTGACTAAACGTAAGGTTCTGGAAACCAAGAGATCCCGGTGCCGTAGCAGCCGTAATACCAATTGGATCCTGCGAACCCTGACGACGGTCATCACTAGAAGCCGAGGCAGCCAACGCAACGCGCTGATTGTCCCACCAAGACTTACCAGCAGCAGTAGCATCAATGCCACCAAAAGCCGCAGCAGCATCAGACACAACCCGCTGAAGACCATCAATCTCATCCGACTTAGAATAAGTATTAGCCTCAACAACACTAGCACTAGCCACCGGCACAACGCCAGCACGAACCAGAACGTCCGTAGACACGACACCCGTAAGCGTACCCGTAACCGTAATCGACGGAGTAGCAAGGTTAACAGCCGTGACCTGAATAGCGCCACCGCTACCAGACGAAGCCGTATTAGCCGCAACCTGACGAGCAGCCGCAGCAGACGTATAAACGTCTAAGAACATACCAACGTAGATCTGACCCTTACGAAGCGGCTCAGCCGACGAAAGAGTAATAACCTGCGAAGCAACACTAGCAACAGTAGCGATAGTAGCCGTACCATCACCATAAACCTGACGAGCCAGATCCTTCTTCAAGTCGTTACGAACACCATCCAACTCAGACTTAAGAGCCTGAAGAAACGCGCCAGCCTCATTCTTAGTCTTAGCCATCGACGGACCCGTAACCTCAATACGACCATACAGGTACTTAAGGTCGTAAACCGCCTTATCGTAGCCCTGCGAACCAGCCGTTGGGAGCGCAATACTTTCACCACGCGCACCAACACCAGTAGAACGACCCGAATGCAGCGGCACATACGCTCGCTTACCTACGAGATCCTCTGAACGCGACTCAAGACGCGACAGAAGAAGAACTTCATTATTTAACTGCTCAGAAACCGGACCAAGGTAATACTCCTTGAGAATGGTACTAAGCGAACTCAGATTTGCCATCTAAGAAACACCTCCATATTAGGAAATGTTACGAACAGCCTCCATAGCAGCCTTATGAGCCTCATCCAAAGAAGAGAACTCCCTATTAGGAACACTAGAAGGAGAAGTAGAGATAGGAGTAGCACCATGAGGTACAGTTTTAGACTCAAGATAATTCCCAAGCAAACGCTGCTGAATATCATGATACGACTGTTGTGCAGCCATAAGATCACCATCAGTAGAATGAGCAAGAGCATAAATCGCATCAATATCAGAATCATTATAATTCGGATTAGTAGTGCGAATAGTCTGTTCAACTGTGTCTAAATGAGCAATAATTTCCTGTTGCTGCTGATTCTGAACTATCTGTTCACGGAATTGCCGCATCTCTTGTAACTCCTGAATAACCGCAGGAGAAAGCCCTTCGTAACCATTATTATCAATACTAGCAGGCTCTACCGCTTGAGTTTGACCATAACCAGATTCCTCTAAACGCTGTGTAATGTTACCGACAAACTCAGATGCGAACGCTGGGTCAGAATCAATTTTAGCGAAGAGACTAGCCATCTCCAAAGCCTCATTAGGCTTAACACCACTCTCAGAGAACGCCTCAAAATCTCGACGAATCTCCGCAACCTCCTGAGTCTTGCGAGTATAATCAGCCTGCATAGACTTATATACCTGTTGCATATCCTCAGGTAAAACACTAGGATCAAAACCAGTAAAAGACTCCACATCGGGTTGGTCAATAACCGCTTCATCACCCATATCAGAACTTCCCGAATCATAATCATCAGGAAGATCAGCCGACAACGCCTCTAATGCGCTGTCTAAATCAACATCACTCATTACGTTCTCCTCTAACAAAACAGTCCCACTATTGGGTTGCTGCCTATTTATTTACAGTAACACTCTCAGCCTCAATCTGAACAGTCTCAGCCGCCCGATCTTCAGCCGCACCAACGACACCACCAATAAACTCGCTCATAAGATCTTTCATCTCAGCACGAGTAGGTAACTGGTGAACCGTTTCCGTACGCTTAGTCGCCAAACCCGACGCTAAACGAATCTTATCATCCATAATACCAACCACAGTAGCAATAGCACTCAACTGCTTACTCTCAGCATCAGGAATCAACTCTTCCAACTTAAGCATAGCCTGTTGTCTAACACGACTAGCATGATGAATAAACTCGTACGCATTATTAGTAATCTTACCCTCCATCGCCTCAGGAGGACCATTATCCTCCCACTCACGAACCCAATACCGCATAGTACCATGAGGAACATTACAATCACGACAAGTCTGACGCACATTCTTATTATTAGAAATCCATTGAACATACGCAGCAGCCTTATCATCATCAGACCACTCAACCCTAGCCATTCGGACCAACCATATTCTGCGCCGCCTTCATCGCTTGCTCAGCCTGCATCTGCTGCATCTTCTGCTGATGCAAAGCATCACTACCAGTCAACCTAGCCATAGTATCCTGCTGATACTTATCCAACCCACCATACTGAGTATCAGAAGCATTAGGCTTATCCTTATTATCAATAACAACCGTATCCAACGGTGGCTCAAGCATCTCCTGCGGAGTAACATCACGAATACCACTACCAGTAAGAATCTTAGCACCAGTAGTAGCCCCAATAGCGCCACGCAACTGAAGACTAACCTTCGGAGGCTGACCAGAACCAATCTGAGCCAACTCGATTTTACGATTAAGCGTCAACTCGTAATGCTTATAAAACTTAGCCTTAAACTCAGGAGGCATAGTTTCAAACTCTGCACTCTTCATATAAGCCGAATGAATCTCCAAATGAGTATCCATATTCTCATACAACAACGGCTGCAACCCAGACTCCAAACTATCCTGAAGCATCTGAGGATCCATAGGAACCGGCTCACCAGTATTAGGATCAACCTGAGGACTCGTAATAGCCTGCACCAATTGTTGCTGAGCCTCCATAGCAGCCTGTTCATTAATAATACCACCATCAATAAGTTTATCATGCTCACGCATAGCCTGCTCCTCATCAGCCTCAAACTGCATCTGAAGCGACTTAAAATCAGCCATATCAAGATACTTATACGCCTTAGTAGGACTAAGAATACCCATCTTAAGCATCTCCATAACACGCGCCTGACGACCCGCACGAGTACGCGGAAGACCAGAACCCGCCTCAACCTTAACACTAACACCCTGAATAAGATCAGCATCATCAAAACGCTCAATCTTAGGCTTAGAACCAGAACCAGTAATAATCATAGTACGCGGCTCAGTATAATACTTCTGCGCCAACTGCAACATAAGATTACCAGCACGCTCCAAACTCTTCTCCATAATCATAATCTGAGGAGCCAAACGATCCGTAGCCGCCTCCTGAAGAAGATCAATAGCCACACCAGCCTCAACATTAGGAGGAACACTACCCTCCATAATCTCATTCAAACCAAACGCATCCTTCAAACGAGCACCAAGATCCTGCAAATGATCAAACACATAAGGCGGCATACTAGGAACAGGAATAGCCTCAGGAGTCTTACCCGCAACCGGATTATACTCAAAAATAGCACCCGGCTCATCCGTAATACGCTGACGCAACGAACCAACCGGAGCAAGCATCTGAGGCTTCAACGTTAAATTCTTATACTCAATAATCTGCGACAAAGAACGATTAAGTTCCTTCTGCAAAGGAATAGCATTCTCAACCACACTCGTATCCCACAACTGGCCCGGAACACGCATACCCGGAAACTTAATAAGCGGCAACTCCTCAAACGGATAAGGCCAAGGAGCATCATACAACACAATACTCGGATCCTTAGTAAACGCAACAAAACGCCCATCAGGATACTTATGCCCCGGAAGAAAATACCCGTAATAAACAACACGAACATTCTCTTCAGTCTTAGACTCCAAATTACCAAACGCACCCGGAAGAGTCTCATCAGGATACTTATTAACAGCATTAGGCTTCAACATAACACCATAACGCTCCTTAATCTCATGCGAAGTCATAGGATGCACACAAAACGCAAACTTACAATCCTCAAACACCTGAGCAGCATCATCCAACAAAACATCAAAAGGAGCCAACACATCAACTTTAATCTCACCCTGATGAATACGCTTCTCAAACTCCTCCGGATTAACACCAGAAGCCTCAAGATTCTTCTCAAAGAAATGCTTCACCAAAGGATCAACAATAGGCTTACCAGTCGGATCCAACGTAACTTTCATCCCCGGACCAGCCTTATCATCCCAACTAACCTTCCAAAAACCATTACCACAAATAATAGCCCACATCATAGCCTCTTCACGCTTCTCAGTCAAATGAAACGCATCCCACCAATAATCAAGAAGATTCTCAGCAACCTGAGCAGCCTTCTGAGCCTCAAACGAAGCCTGACCCGGAGTAGCATAAAACTGTGGCTTACTCTTAACAAGACGAGACAACAACGACTGCGTATTAGGAGCAATCTGATTAGACACCAAACGCACACGATAACGAGGCTTATCACCCTCATCAGTAGGAAGCGACTCAATACGACGAGACTTCCGATTATAAAACACATACTGACGACCCTTATAAAACGCCAAATTCAATTTCCATTGACGCTCCATCAATTGTCGTTGACGCTGTAATTTTTCAACAGTCTTAACTAGACCAGTCGCCGGAGCAAAACCAGTAGGAACATCATAATTCGTAGTATTGTTACTAGTTTCGTCCAACTAAACCCCCTAAATAAATTCGATATCCGTAGAAGCCAACCCAGCCTTAGACAACAAGTCCTCGTACTCCCCCGGAGTAACTAAACCAGTCTTTAATGCCCAGTCTAGATCCTGCTCACCCTCATCAACCCACATACGCCCCATAGGAACATCACTTAGAGGACTTGCGCCCTCCAACCTTAGACGTTCTAGTCGGAGTTTCTCCTCCTCCAACAATAACATCTGGCTTGTCCACGTTTTCTGTATTGCTAGAATTTCCCGCATCACTTCGAGTAACAGTGTATCCTGCTGCTTCTGCCAACCAAACAATTGTAGACTCCTTAAGTACTTTTGTACGACCATTTAATGCGAACGGAGGCGTGACGTTCTGCATCCCCGTATCAAACACGGTATCTCCGGGAAAGACGCGCTCTCCCGTAATAATATCCGCCATATTATCACCAATCATAATAAAACTCATGTTACCACATACTCCCCATCATTTCATCAACATAACGATCTTTTTTATCACCCGTAGGACGATCATTTAACACCCAGTCAGGAAGATTATTCGAATTACTCGTTGTTTTAGAGTCGTACAACTCGCCAAGCAACGCTCCAGCCGTTCTAAGAGCAATCTCCATACTATCTAAACAGTCATCCTTAGGTTTTTGTATTGCAGAATCATAATCAACCCATTCTTGAATAAAATCACTATGATCCTTCTTAATTTTAACCTTACCAATGCGAAACAGAGGACTCATAGCAAGGATACGCTCCCACTTCTTACCTTTTGCAAACATAGGTACTACAGGAGGCATACTTGATAAGCGTTCTGTCTGCTGCACAAGAGCCGCCTGATAAGCATTAGATTCGATACCAATAAGTTCAGGCTTATAACGAATATAATACTCTTCAATCTTTAATAATTGTTCAGCAAAAGGAATTCTAGCCGCGTATTGCTCTAGTAGAAACACTTCGTTGGAGTCTGCTACCCCGATAAGTGTAATCACGAACCTATCCGCATTAGCAGAAAGGCTGATTGCCGGGTCAACTCCCATGTATTTACGCAACTTAAGCGGCTTTCCTTCATCATTCATAAGATCAGAAGAATCATAATAGTGAAGCCAGTCCCCAGCAAGATCTTTGCCTGCCATACTGTCAAAACTCGCCATATACTCTTGTGCGAATAGCAGCGGGTGATACCTAGTCTTCACATATTCCCATTCTTCTTTACGAAAATAAGGATTATCAATACTACGATACTCAACGCGACTATTATTCTCATCCGTACGAGAGTCAGCAGAGAAAAACTCCTCATAAAACCAGTTCTTCTGGTTAGGAGTAGTCGTAGTAATTAGTAATCCTTGTTTATCAGACAGCGAAGGGCGAATAACACCCCAAGCCTCATCATTCTTAATAAAAGCAGCCTCATCCATCCAAAGAATATCCAAGCCTGCACCACGAAGAGACTGTGGATCCTCAGCAGACTTAAACTCTACCAGAGTACCATTATCAAATTCGAAGCGAAACCCACCCTTATTCTCTTTAACTTCCTTGCCAATCGTAAGTCCCGCCTTAATACACACCTCGCGGAACGTTAAATATGATGGGCGGCCTACCTTATACGAAGCAGACAGCGCCCAAATCCATAGAGGCTGGTCGCTCTTGCGCCCATGAGCATCCAAGTGGAATTGGGTTGGATGCAAACAATAAAAAAGAACCTCCCAAGCAGCAGAAAGAGTCTTACCTCCGCGTCGTCCAGCAACAAGATGCCTAAAGCGGGTAAGATTCTCCTTATTCTTATCTGTATGAAAAATAATCTGATAATAATGCGGCGCGTATCCTTTAGAAAGAAACCAACCAATCTTCTCAGGATACTCCAACACTCGGTCTTCTAAATCCTTTGGCACAAACCTAGCATCATTATAAGTAAAATTACCCATCAAATCTCCTAATGAGGACGATGATCCCCACACTTAGTACACTTAGAATAATACGCAGGATGTTCTAGATCACACGTATGACAATACCACGGCTCTTTACGAGCCTCTTTAATGCGGCGCTTAGGCTGCACATTAGAACCAAACACAATAACCCCTTAAGATAACTCAGCATTTGCAATAAAACCAATCCACAAAGTACCACCAGCACTAAAATTATTACCACTATTAAGGATAACGCCAAAACCAGAAGCACTAATTCTTGCCACTGTTATAGCCCCAACATTATCCGCAGCATTATCCCGATAAGAATATCTACCAGCAACACTATTATATGAATAGTATGTTATAACAGGTGCAATTCGCTTTAAAACCCTATACCCAATAGAAACAGGAGTAGATCCGGCAGCAGCAATAATAGTGTGATATCCAGAACCTTCCAAAGAAGCACTAACAGCGGCACCACTACTATTAATAAGGTAAGTACCATAAGTATAAGAAGTCTCATAATAACGCTGACAAGTAGCCAACTCAATCCCAAAAGGAATAAACTCAAAATCACTAGGAGCAGTACCACTCTCAACCTGAATACCCGTAACATCAGCATAATCGTTAGCCCCAGCCGTACCAACCGGAGTAGAAAGCATAACAAGACCCAACTGAGTAACACTAGAAGCCAACACAGCAGGAGTAACAAGAACAAACCTCTGCCAAGAAGTAGTCAACGTAACCGTAGCAGCAATAGGCGTAAGAGAACCAGTAAACCCACCAAGCGTATTACTATCCGTACCAGTACCCGTCTGCAAATACACAGAAAAAAGACTAGAAGTAGGACTATAATTAGCGCCTGCACGAGCAAAAAAACTAAGCGTCACATACTTACCCTGCAAAGGATACACATTAATAGACTCAGTACTATTACGCAACTCAATAGTAACAGCACTTGTATTACCAGAATCACGCTGCATACGCAAAGCATTAGCAAACCCAGAAGGACCAGCAACACGACTATAAGTAGCACCCGCCACAGCACCCTGCCTAAGTGTCTGCCAACGATCATAAGTCCAATAACCACTCGTAACCGGAGTAGAACCAACAGAACCAGAAGTAAACGCATTACAACGCTGAGCAATATTAAAAGCACCATTAATAACAACATTACGATTATTCTTAGCATTCACACTAATCCAACGATTAGCACCATCAACATCAGTAGCATACCTAAGAGTCTCATCAGTATCAGTCTGATAAAACTGCATACCAACAAAAGGAGAAGAAAGCGCAAGCCTATCAGCATAAGTACCCGTAGTCACACCCGTACTAGAAAAACTCTTAGCCACACCATCACCCCCAAGAATAATAATAAAAAACAACCCTACACCTATAATAACAATACTTATAACATAAACAAGACATTAAAAATATAACTTAACACAAACACAACATACAACACAAAGAAACAATAGATATATATATATATATATACCATACAACACAACCTACAATCCCTAACACACACCATAAACACAAAAAGTGTCAAAAATATACACAATACATTTACTATGTATAGGGTGGGGACAACGGGGGGACCACTCTCTCTATTTTCAATTGTCATTTGCTTTAGTCTCGGCAGCCGCCCCTTGCTTGAAAGGAGAGGTTGTATGCGAACACAGTGAGCATGTCGATTGTCTACACATATACACCCCTAACTATGTAGAGAACCAACACAACACTACACCAGCCCCAACCACAACAACAAGAACACAACGTCTTTTATGTGCCAACCCTACACATAACACAATACGTTGTAGCACAGGAAACCTGTGCAGTGGGTGTGGTGTAGTACAGAGGGACAACACCGTCTCTCTGAGTCCAAAGGAGTTCAGACATGAACCGCAACGACAAGAACACCGGCCCAGCACCGGCTATGGCATCCATCGTGGATGCTATCTTCGCTGCGATGCGGGAGGCGAACACCGCGCACAACACGGTGCCGTCGGCTCCACACAAGGATTGGCTGTCGTTGGAGGAGTGCGGTGGATCCCAATGGGAAGGCGAGATGGGGTCGTGAACCGCAACGAGAACCAGCACAGCGACGAGCCAGACTGCATGTGTGCGGAGTGCGAGTACAAGTACGCGGTGGCTCACGTGGCGACTGCGAAGCGTGTCGCGGCAGAACTGAAGCGGGAGGTGATCTGCATCCGCTTGGAGGCAGAGGTGCTGCGCTTGGCGACTCTGATCTGCAACTGCTCGTCGGCGATGTGCCTGAGCGCCGAGACGCTAGAGATCCAGCAGGCGTACGCGACGTTGGATACGTTGCAGCGGATCGTGAACGGTCCGGAGGAAGAGATCGCTTTCTAGGTTGGTGGTCCTGAACACGACTCGAAACTGTTCAACAATCAACTATCAAAGGGGTTCAATCATGAAATGCACCGAATCGGAACGCCTTCCGCGTCTGCTAGACAACGGAGACTATTGTTCCTGCGAAACCTGCTTGGCGCATGGACTATCCCGGCTGGTGGTACACCGGGCGGAAAATGACCCGGCGTGGAAGCCGGAGGAGCAAGGGTTCGAAGAGATCAGGGGATTCTTCGTCTTGGTACGCGACGACGACGAGGATGACTGGTCGTTCTAGCACACATTCGTGTGCTTTGTAGGTTTTGTAGTAATTGCAGGCAATACCGTCTGCTGGTACCATAGGAGTTCAATTATGTCTCGTTTGTATGTTCTCAAGTTGAAGTACCTGAGCGATACGGGTACGTTGGCGAAAGGCACATACCGTGATGGTAGTCTTGCGGTGTTGTTTGTTAGTACGAATCCCGATTCGTTTAGTCGGCTTCCGCTGTCGGTGAATCTGGAGGCGTATGGTATGATTCCTGCGGATGGTTGCTTTTTCGTGAAGAACTATTCGGAGTATGAGGGTATGGCTGACGCAATTGTGGAGGCTGGTATTGCTACCAAGGTTGGTGTGTTTGAGTTCGGTCCGTACGACGCTACGGTTACTCTAATGCGATTGGGAGGTGTATGATGTTCCACGTTATCAATCAGGTTGAGGGTGTGTTTGAGGTTTGGTTTCAAGATGAGGAGTTTGATTATTCTTGGCAGCATGTGGCTGATTTTGATTCGCCTGTTGAGGCTGAGGCTGAGATTGCTTGTTTGCGTCTTCGTGAAACGACTGGTGTATGATGAGTGAATCTAGCATGGAAAGTATCATGGATGCGCTTGATGATAAAGGTATGCAAGCGTTTATAAGTGAGTTACACATCGCTTCTGACCGTCATGAAGCGGAATTGATGAAAGAAAAAGATCGTGGAGATCAACTGCTTGTAGCAGAAGCATTGTGGTTGCTTGCTAGAGCGGCTACAGACTACTATTACAAAAAAGTAGGTGTGTAATGATGCCTACTGATGTTCTGATTTTTGTTTTGGTTTGTTTTACTGTTCTCTATGTCTTGTGTAGATAGGTAGTGTCCATTCTAAGGGGTCTGTAGTGGCTCCTAAGGCGTTTGTAAGTGTTAGGCTGTACTACCCCACATGGGGTACCTTATTTGTCCTGAAAGGGCGTGTATTATGAGTGTTGTTGATTCGGGTGTTTGTCATGAGCCAGAGATTATCAATCTGGTTGAGGATCGTCCAAAGATGAAGTGGTATGAGTATCCTGATACTCGCGTGAAGGTTACGTTTCGTTGGGGTGCGTTGGACGCTGACACGTATGATTTGTGGTGTGTTGAGGAAGAGAAATTCCACAAAATGAAAGATATGGGTAGTTTGATTGATGGTCTTGAGAAGTATGGTTATGATTTGTTTGATGTTGCGTGGTGTAATATTCTAAAGGTTACGCCGAATGGTGATGTGAAGTTTTACACTCGTGGTAGTCTTGTTCGTAGTGGTGAGCGTTCGATGACTGTTGTTATGAAGCCGAAGAAGGTTGTGAAGAAGACGCTTGATGATGATAAGCGAGCCAAGTTGGAGGCTGTGCGTCAGGATCGTATGAAGACTCCCGAGTTGACTGAGTGGGAGTTGGTTGAGCGTGATCGTATGGGTATTGAGTGGTTGAAGTGTCAGCCTGCTGAGGAAGCGTATGAGGTTGATTATGCTCAGAAGGAAGAGATTGACGCTTGGAAGATTGTGGCGTTCATGGATGGTTTGCATGAGCGTGACGGTGGCGTTGTCCAGCCTATAAGCGAAGAAGAAGACTAGGTTCGTGGTCCTGAGCATGACCGTAAACTGCTCTGGTGTTTTGTTTTTTTAGGGCCGACCGGCCAATGTCTTTATAAGGGAGCGGGATTAATGTTTAATAAGATGCTACTTGTTGTGATGGTTGTGTGTGTGTTGGTAGGTACAACGTTGTTTGTAATTGTTGGTTTTAATGATGTTGCTAATGCTAATAGTGTGGTTAGTTATGTTATTGATGGTGATACTATTGTTTTAAATAATGGTGAGCATGTGCGTTTGATTGGTGTTGATACGCCTGAACTTAAGTCTAATGATTGTTTTGCTGTTGAGTCTAAGGATGCTTTGACTCGTCTTATTCTTCATAAGAGTGTTACGCTTGTGGATGATAAGAATAATAGGGATGTGTATGGTAGGCATCTTGCTTATGTTATGTTTGGTTCTGTTGATGTTAGTTTATGGTTGGCTTCTAATGGTTTTGCTCGTTATATGTATGTTAGTCCTAATGGTGCTAGGATTGATAAGTATAAGAAGGCTGTTTATGCTGCTATTGATGCTAAGAAGGGTAGGTGGGCTAAGTGCAAACGATAGTTGAGTATAAGATTACTCGTAACTTTACTATTCACGAGTTGTGTATTATTCGTGATGCGTTGGAGTTGCTTCAGGAGTTTTCTCCTGATTATTGTGAGTTTTTTGAGATTGATGGTATTATTGAGCGTGTGACTACTACTGCTACTGGAGCGTATGGTTATGTCGAAGTTGGATAAGAATGAGTTGTATGCTAAGGTTTCTGAGAATCTGATTAGTTTGATGGAGGTTGGTATTGCTCCTTGGTCGCGGCCGTGGCTTATTCGTGCGGATAATGATCCTAATGCGGTTCGTAATGGTGTGTCTAATCGTCCTTATACTGGGTTTAATGCTTTGTATTTGGAGTGTTTGTCGGAGGCTAATGGTTGGAGAGATCCGCGTTTTTATACTTATAAGAATGCGTTAGAGGTTGGTGGTCAGGTTCGTACGGGTGAGAAAAGTACGATAGTTGTGTTTAATAAGCGTATTGTTAAGAAAAATGCTGATGCTGAGAATGATCGTGCATTCTGGTTGATGCGTTATTATAATGTGTTTAATGCTAGTCAGATTGATGGTTTGGAAGCGTGGGATCATGGGTCTGATAATTATTCGTTTGATGATAAGTATTATGAGACTGCTGGTGAAGTTGCGTCTGCGTGGCTTTCTGGTGAGAGTATTGTGTTGTCTCATGGTGGTGGTTCTGCTCATTATGTTCCTAGTAGGGATTGTATTTCTATGCCTGAGAAGGATGATTTCTTTTCTGTTAAGGATTATTATCATACGTTGTTTCATGAGATTATTCATTCGACTGGTCATTCTTCGCGTATTGATCGTATTAAGAGTGATGGTTTTGGCTCTGAGGCTTATGCTAAGGAGGAACTTATTGCTGAGTTTGGTTCTGCGTTCTTGAGTGCTAATACTGGTGTTCCTTTGGATGATTCGCAGTCTGCTGCTTATTTGAAGACTTGGGCTAATCGTTGTCGTGAGGAGCCTAGTTTGCTTGTTACTAGTGTTAATGCGGCTCAATATGCGAGTCGTATGGTTAGTGAATATCAATATGCGGATAAGGATGTGGTTGCTAATGTTTGATTTTGGTGATGTTAATAATTATAATTCTCATGTGTTGACTGCGATTGATAGTGTGTTTGATCGTGAGTGGGAAGAGTTTTGTGATGATGATGGTGAGTGGTGGCGTGGTATGGATGAGGAGTTTCGTGGTTCGGTTGATCCTTATTGTGAGGATGAGTCTACGGAGTCTGCTTTTCTTGATGCTTGGTGGACTTATACTGATGATGCGTCTTTTGAGGAGGTGCCGCGTTGATTTCGGAATGTAGTTGTGAGGATCGTCCTTGTTGTGATTGTGGGCAGGAGTATCTTGCTTCGCTGGGTCGTGAAGAGGAGTATGATCGTGATGAGACTTATGATCGTCTTATGACTGATGATGATTTTTATGATCGTGTGGTTGGTTGGTAATGGTTTATTTGTCTAAGCGTATCCCTGAGGAGAGTATTGTGAGTATGTTTGATGCGCGTGTGCAGGAACTTGAGGCTTTGCTTGATGATGCTGATGTTAAGTATGCTGATTGTAATCGCCAGTTAACAAGTCAGGTTAATTTGAGTAGTAATTTGCAGGAGAAGTATCGTGAGGATACTAGTATTCTTTCTGCTATTATTTATTTCTTTGTAGATAATTATGAGATTGAGCGTGAGAATCTTAATGCTGCTATTGAGGCATCTAGTTATGAGGCTTATAAGGTTCGTGATGTTCTTGCGTATCATGAGGCTGTGCCTGAGGATATGTTAGTGCGACAGTATGAGGTTAGTATTACTGTGCCTGTTACTGTGTGTATTTCTGTTGAGGCTGTTGATGAGGATACGGCGCAACAGATGGCTAGTGATGATGTTGAGTCTAATGGTCTTGAGTGGTATTCTATGGAGTATAATATTCATTATGATGCTGAGTTTAGTGTAGAGGAGAACTAGTGTTTACTTGTGCTGTTATTTCTCATGAAGGACATGTTATTGTCCATACCTTGCCTGAGCCTATCACTTATGATGAGATGGTTGATGTAGTGGGCGGATACATTGAGGGTGTGTACCTTGATGGTGCTACTGCTTATGTGAATGAGGAAGGTAAGTTGGAAGGATTGCCTAAGAATACGTATGCTACCAATCTTGCTTGGTCACACAAGGCTATCTATGGTGATGATTGGATCGCTGGAAATATGCTTATTGTCGGGGACTGTGATGATGAAGGTGAAATGACGTCGCTCACTACCGAGTGGCTCAATGCTAATGTTAAGGAGATTGCAAATGTCTAGTGTTGCTAACAAGTTTTATCGTATCGTTGATGCGTATGGTATTGAGAAGGCTACGCTTGAAGGTCAGGCTTGGTATCCTGCGGCGTTGGCTCATTGTAAGGATGTTTCTCGTGAGTATGGTATTTCTGCTCAGCGTGTTGCTGCTGTTATGGCTGTGACTTCTCCTCGTGCGCGTTGGAGTACTAATGTGAATGCTACTTATAGTATTGTGGCTGATTCTTTTGTGCCTGATTATATGCGGCAATCCTCTTATGGTATTCTTGGTGCTAGTGCTCGTAAGGGTACTCAGGTGATGACTGATCGTTATTACTCTAAGTTGGTTACGGGTGAGAAGGTTAGTGCTTTTTATCTTAATATTCTTGGTCATACGCAGCCTGTGACTGTTGATACTATTATGTCGTATGCTGCTGGTTATGGTAGTGATGTGTCTAAGAAGATTCGTGCTGAAGTTACTGATGCTTGTCATAGTCTTGCTGATGTGTTTGGTATGTCTCCTCGTGATACTCAGGCTACTGTCTGGATCGCTTATCGCGGCTCTGCCGCTTAGTGGTTAGTGGAGTTTTTTGCTCTGCTTGTCTTTATAGTGTTCTTTATAATTAAGATTGTTGGTTGGTTGGCTAAATGATTCTTTGACCTGAGCAAGTCTTTAAACTGCTTTTTCTAGGGGGCGAAGGGTTTTGACATGGTGTGAACGCCCTATACGGGAAGCATCGTGGACGCTGGTTCGATTCCAGCCGCCTCCACTTTTTATTGTTTATTATTCTTACTTTTAGGGGCTTGGGGATTTTCACTTCACATTTTTATCGCTTATAAGTGTTGCTTATATGTAAAGAGTTTGTTAATTTTTAGATTATTCTTTGACTTTTAGGTTTTTATGTGGTACAATCAAGGTATTGATAAACGAGAAAGGCATGTTATGACTAGTGAGGATTATATGAATACTCCTGAATGGGATCATGAGATAGAGATTATTATATCTGATATGAGAGAGAAATTATATGATCTTAAAGCACAGTATATTACTCTACATAATGATGGTACTATAGTTGTTGAAGGTACGGATGAGTAAGCGTAAGAATATGGTTGATGCTACTGTTAAGCGTTCTAAGAATGAGAAGTGGAATGTGGCGGTTGATGGTGTGAAGTTGGGTCAGGTTGATGGTTTGTGTGATGCTACTGATTTGTTGTATGAGTCTGGTTATAAGGTGTATGCTTATCGTCGTCAGCCGTCTGCTAGTGGTAAGGCTGGTTTTGTTGCTACTTGTATTAAATTTAAAAAGGATGTTTAATGGGTACTATTAAGGGTATGAAGAAGGCTAAGTTGTTGGAGAATATGCGTAAGCGTCTTGAGCGTGGTGCTAAGAAGCAGGCTGCTAAGGAGGCACGAAAGAATGGGACTAATTGATATTGGTACTCGTGATACTGATCGTGGCGTTACATGCACTGTTCTTTGTTCAGGTCAACAGATCGCAAGCCTAGAATTTGTAAAAATTAATAATTATGTCGTTGGTCATGTTTATGATGCTGATGGTGAAACACTTGTTAAGTTTGTAGAAACTTTAGAGGAGTATAATGAAGGAACTAGTTGATCACATTAAGATGGAGATTAGTAAGCCTAGGATGGATGAGTATCTTCATTTTTCTAGTGATCTTACTAATGATAGGCATACTGCCGTTGGGCGGTTTCATTCTAAGCCTCATAGTATTAAACCTTGGGCTAATACCTTTCCACTTCTTCAGGGTACTGCGGTTCACGAGTCTTTTCATAAGACAATGAGTGATGTTGCTGGTTGGGAGTATATTGCTGAGCAACCTATTTATTATACTGGTACTGATATGGCATTTGAATGGATGGGTACCGCTGATGCTTATTTGGAGACTCCTAGTGGCGAGTATTGGTTGCTTGATTATAAGACTATTAGTGGTCCGAGTCTTTCGTTTCTAGATGGTCCTAAGGTTGATCATTTGTTTCAGATTTCGGCTTATTATCATTTTGGTGTGACTGTTCCTAATATGCGTATTGGTATGCTTTATATTCCTACGGGTCCTGATTATCGTCGTCGTTGGAGTGAGCCTGTATTTTATGAGGTTGAGCCGCTCCCTAAAGAGTTGATTGTTAAGCGTATGCTGGATGTTGAGCAGGCTATTATTGATTATGATACGTTTGGTAAGGTTCCTGATGTTCTTATGGGTGAGTATAAGTGGAAGAATTCTAAGCGTGAGAAGAAGTGGGAGTTGACGTATTATCCCCATTATTCTAGTCAGTATTGTCCTTGGGCTGGTCAGGAGAATGATCCTTGTGGTTGTAGTAAATTTACTGCACAGTATATTGGGTGTTGGTATTATTATAATGGGATTGATGGTGATGAAGAAACTGTGAAAGAGCATTTGCATCGTTGTCCCGGTTATATTGATTTGACAAAAGAAGAAAAGTATGATATAATGGGTGAAACAAAGGAGAAGGTATGATTCCCGTTGAGTTGACAGAGCATTTTCATCATTCGTTGGTTCGTAAGAATCCGTCTGGTCAAGATTATGTTGCTATTGATGGTTATATTAATCGTCTTAATAGTGTTCTTGGTGCGTCGTGGTCTTGGGATATTATTGATTCCCAGTTTTATCCTGATGCTGCTCCGCAGACTAAGAATGGTAAGAATCAGTATTTGGCTATTGTGCAGGGTTCGTTGAGTATTGATTTTGATGGTGTGGTTACTAAACGAGCGGGTATTGGGTCTAATATTAATTTTGATCCTGATACTGCTGTTAAGTCTGCTCAGGCTGAGGCTTTGAAGAAGGCTTGTCACCAGTTTGGTATTGCTTTGTATTTGTGGCAGGAGGCTGAGCGTAATTTTATTGCGTTGCAGAAGGCTGCTGCTACTAATGATGTTGCGTTGAAGTCGCTTGCTGTTGGTTATACGCAACGTATTCACGAGTTGGATCCGGCTACTATGCCTGATACTGATCTTATTTTGGAAACGCTTGGTTCTTCTGATCTTAGTGTTGAGAGTATTCGTAATCGTTTTAATGAATTGGGGGTTCTATAATGAATAAGTATGGTCATGTTAGTGCTATAGGTGCTTATGTTAATACTATTAGGTTTGCGTTGGATAATTTAGAGATGTATCTTGATGAGTTGGGTGATAATATTCTTTATGATGATATGTCATCGTTTCCTGAAGATGTTCTTGGTGATGATTCTTTGTTTGATGGTTATAATAATCCGTGGAGTCCTGATGATGAGTGTGATGAGTTTGGTGCGTTTTATACTCCGGCTCAGGCTGGTTGTGATTGTGATGACTGTCGTTGTAGGACCGCTGATGCTGAAATTAAACCTGAGCGTATGAGTGTTGGTAACATTATGGATATTTTGTACAAGACTCGTAAAGCACCTCAAGATTATCGGATGGATTAATGCTGTTAGCCATTGACACAGAGACAACTGGTGTGGATTGGCATGATGATGCGTTCATGATTAGTATTGCATACGAATTAGATGGAACGTTAACTACAGTAGTATGTGATAGGCGTAATAGTACTAGATGGGATAGGGATGTTGCGATGGTGGTTAATCAACTTAACAAGGCTGACAAGATCATCATGCATAACGCCAAGTTCGACATACAAAAACTATGCCGACTAGGTATCCCACTAAAAGTATTCAAAGATAAATTTGAAGATACTCAAGCAATTGCTCACCTTATTAATGAGCAACAATCTACTAGCCTAAAGTATCTAGCCCGTACCGTTCTAAACGAAGGGACAGACGAGGATGAGGTACTTAAGGTATGGCGTAGAGAAAATAAAATTAAGAAAGAGGAAGGTTATGAACCTATCCCGCATGAGATTCTTGCTCCCTATGCAGCAAAAGATGCAGAGTTCACACTGCGGCTTTACGAAGTATTACGGAGTCGAATGCCCGAAGACTTGCTCCCGTTGTACAACATTGAAAAAGAATTAACAATATCGTTGTTAGGCATTGAAGCGCGTGGTATGGCTATTGATAAGAAGTATGTAACTACACAGAGAAAAGAGTATGGTGATCGGATTTACAGGATTAAGCATCGTATTGGGGAGATTGCTGGCGCGGAATTCAACCCGCAGTCCCCTAAGCAAGTCATCGAAGTCTTTGCACAGCGTGGAGTACGAATCACAGCGACGGACAAGGCTTCCTTAGCGGCATTAGATGATGAACTTGCTACTTTGATTGTGGAGTTGCGGGAGGCTAATAAGATTAAGGTGACGTATCTTGATGCGCTTGCTGAGGAGGCTAAGGATGGGATTCTTCATCCTAATTTTCGTCAGCATGGTACTCGTACTGGTAGGATGAGTAGTGGACAAGCCGGAGTATGATGCTTATTGGGATGATTATGAGGATCCTACTTGGGAATTATACATTGTGACTATGCGTGATGTTGATTCTGGCAAGCGGATTGGTCCTACTGTCCCTGTTTATGCTGCTAATTTTGATGAGGCAATTACTGTTTATGAGATTATGATACGGATTGGTGATGATTATGAACGTTCAGAATATTCCTAGGAGTCAGAAAGATGTTAAACGAGCATTCAAGCCTAAACTTGACGCATTCTTATTCTTCGACTACAAAGCGATTGAAGTCAGACTTCTCGCATACTACCTTGCCGCTGGAATTAGGGATTATTCGTTGGCTACCGAAATCAATAATGGTTCGGACCCCCATGCAATTACCGCACAAGGCTTGTACAACAAGTCAGACGTATCCGAAGAGGAGCGTCAAGTAGGTAAGACTCTTAATTTTAGTATTATTTATGGTGGTGGTACTAAAACTATTATGAATCAGTTGGATGTGCCTTATAAGGAGGCTCGTAGGCTTCTTACGGCGTATCATACGACTCGTCCGGGTATTAAGATTCTTAACGAGTATATTGCTACGAGTCTTGGTTCTAAGGGTTTTATTCGTAATTTGTATGGTCGTAGGCTTCATGTTGATACAGAGCATAAGGCTCTTAATGCTTTGATTCAAGGCTCAGCAGCAGACCTTATGCGAGACAGCGTAGTAAAAGTAGACAAGCACCTATGTTCGAAATATGCTAGTCATATAGTAAATATCGTGCATGATGAGATCATCATTGATGCTGATAAGAACGAAGTTAACAAAATCATTACAACTATTCCTAACCTTATGGGGAATAAAACGGTGTCCAAATTCGTTAGTATAGATACAGATTGCGAAATCTCGTATACTAGTTGGGCAGAAAAGGAGGAGTATAGTGGCAATTGATGACCCGGTAAATAGTCCTAAGCATTATACGCAGGGATCTATGGAGGTTATCACAGCAATTGAAGGGTTAGGCTTAGACTATCACCAAGGTAATGTACTTAAGTATGTTTCTAGGTATAGGCATAAGAATGGTATTGAAGATTTGCGTAAAGCAAAGTGGTACATTGATCGGCTCTTGTGGATTGAGGAGCAAAGAATTATTAAACACGATAGGAGTATGGTATGAAGACACTAGTTTTGACTAGTCCAAATGTTAAGAGTGCTGAGGTTGGTGCGGCTCAGAAATTGCTTAAGAATGCTGGTTATTATTCGGGTAAGATGGATAGTGTGTATGGTCAGGAGACTGCGGCGGCTACTAAGGCTGCTAAGTGGAGTCTTGGGTATGCGGATAAGAATGTTACAGGAGAGTTTGGTGATCTGCTTGCCTCGTTTCTAATTGGCACTAAGAAGCCTACGATTTTTATGCAGCGTCGTGCTCGTATTCGACATTCTAAGTCGGATCTTGGCGCTAAGGCACTAGATATTGGTAGTAAGTATGTTGGTGTGAAGGAAAATCCTCCCGGCTCGAACGAGGTTATGTTCTCTAAGTGGTATGGTATTACAGGTCCGTGGTGTGCGATGTTTGTTACCTATTGTTATGTTGGCGCTGGTTCTAAGGCGTTTGTTAAGGGTAATCGTTGGGCGTATTGTCCGTTTATCCTTGAGGATGCTAAGGCTCATCGTAATGGTTTGAAGATTATTGATAAAACAGATGCGCGGCCCGGTGATGTTGTGTTGTTTGATTGGAATCGAGATGGTACTCCAGACCATGTTGGGATGGTACTCAGCCCAGTTGCTAAGGGTAATTTTAAATCTCTTGAAGGTAACACGGGTATTGGTATGGTTGCGACTAACACTCACGACCTTAAAAACGTTGCAGCATTCATCCGCGTGATTAACTAAAGGAAATTATGATTGCAGAGTCGCATAGCGAATGGTTTGAGAACGAACGAGGAATTACGAGCGATACTCTGGAAGCGTTTGGAGCATACTCTAATTCTGATGAGTGGATGACGTTCCCGTATGATACTGGTGAACGTTATCGTAAAATGGCTGATAAACGCGAATTTAGGTTTAGTGAGGGCGCTAAGGTCTGTCTTTTCCATGCTAAGGAAATGCCTACTGAGAAGTGGGCTATCTTGTGTGAGGGGGAGACAGACACTATGCGTTTGTGGCAGGAGGGTTACACCAGTGTTTATGGTGTTCCTGGTTTTAATACTTTTAGAGAGGATATGTTGAAGCCTCTTGAGAAATATGATCATATTTTTGTTATTCTAGATAATGATCAGAATTATAATGTGCGTTCTACTGTGGATGCTGCGTGGGGTCGTATGCGTGGTATGCTTGGTTCTAAGGCGCGTCGTGTTGTGCTTCCTGATACGGTTAAGGATGTGTGCGAGTTTTTTCAGTCGCATACTAACGAGACTTTTAAGGATATTATGCGTGTCTCTAGTGCTGGGACGTATCATTATAAGGCGCTTGATCTTAATATGCCACCACCAGAGTATCGGTGGCTGGTTGATGGTCTTGTTTGTACTGGTGATACGACTCTTATGGTTGGTGAGCCTAATGTTGGTAAGTCTTGGGTTAGTCTTAGTCTAGCGGTTGCTATGTGTGATGAGCACGAGAAGTGGCTAGGCTATAATATGTCTAATTATGGTAAGGTTTTGTATGTTGATGAGGAGAATCCGCATGACCTTGTGTATCATCGCTTGCGACAATTGGGTTTGAGTAATCATGAGAATCTTAGGTATCTGCATCGTCAGGGTATTCGTCTAGATCGTAACTTTGATAAGTTGCTTGACGAGGCTGTTACGTTTGAGCCTAAGATGATTGTGCTTGATTCTCTTACTCGTTTCCATACGCAGGATGAGAATAATTCTGGTGCTATGGCTGGATTGTTTAATGATAGTATTAATGTGCTTAGTCGTGAGACTGGTGCTGCTGTTATTATTCTGCATCATACTAATAAGACTACATCTGATTCGTCTTATGTTAAGACTCGTGGTTCTAGTGATATTGGTGCTGCTGTTGATGGTGGTATTGAGTTGCGTAAAACGAATCATATAACGAATGAATTCAATCTTATTCACTTTAAGAGTCGTAGAACTCGTACTGGTCAGTTGACAAAGGTAGAGATCTGTGATACAATGAGTGGGCAAGTTGAATTGGTAGCCACAAGCGAAGTATGTTAGGGGGTGAATTATATGACTGATGTAGAGAAGCAGACTCCTATGATGGAGTTGTTGGAAGGTGCTGATATGGAAACTATTGGACGTAAGATTAGTGGTGTCCTAGAGTTTCTTACGATGCGAGCAGTTGATGGTGGTCCGTTTTATATTACGACGGATGATAAGCGTGCTGTGACTGTTTTTGCTGTTGATGGGGACGCTGATGCGTTGCTTTTGATGCTTCCTGAGAATTTTAAGTCTTGGGAAGAGGAGATTGCACCTATTATTGAAGAGGAAGTAATCACGAATCGTGATCTTGGAGATGAGCAGGATGACAGCGCAGAGTAAACAATGGAAAGAGTGGGAGCGAGAAGTTGCTCGTGACCTTGGTGGTACCCGCACAGGACCTAGAGGGTTTGATGTTCCTGATGTGATTGATTTACCGGGGCGGTTCGCTCCGGAGTGTAAGTATCAGAAGCGCCTAGCGTTGAAGACAGAGGACTTGAAGCAAGCGGAGCATAATGCTCGTGGTGCAGAGTGGGCTTTGTTTCTTCGTGAGGGTAGGACTGGTAGACGGTTCGTAGTAGTACCATATAAAACGTACGTTAAAATGTGGAATGATATCCACGCAGACAAGGAAGATTAATTATGAGTGAATACGTTACAATTGCTGGTTTGGTTCAGTTTGATCCCCGCAGTCGTACTGCTGGTGGTAAGCCTGTTCGTGATGTTATGATTCGTAACATTGGTGATAATAAGAATTATGGCATTACGATGTGGCCTGAGAAGGATCATATCATTATTAACAAGGGTGACTTTGTTATTATTGATGGTAAGGTGAGTCAGAGTGTTGGTCAGAATAAGGAAGGCGCAAGCGTAACGTATAATAACGTGTCTGCTTCGACTGTTTTCCGTTTTGATGGTGCTGGTAGTAATCCTAGTCCTGCTACTACTCCAGTTGGCGCTCCGGCTGCTACTGGTGACGACTTCCCCTTCTAGTATGTATAGCCCCGACGAGGTTAAGATCGGGGAATATGAGCGGGTTGTTTCTGCTGCTGCGTGGCGTTTTCGTAGTGCCGCCGAGTATGATGATTTGTATCAGGAGGGCATGATTGCGGTCTGGTTGTGTCCTCCTGATGCGGATCCGCAGTATATTAGTCAAGCCGTGTATAATCGTTTAAAGAATTGGGTTAAGTATATTAAACGATTGCGGCATTATCAAAGTGTTTCTTATTCTGAAATTGTAGATAATGTACGAGAATAGTATTGTAGAGAATCTTCTACGAAATTATTATACGTTGCAGGATCATCCTGATTCTACTTTTTCTTTTTATAAAATTGATTTGGAGTTAGGGTTAAAGAAATTAAAGCAGATTAGTCCAGTTTTATATTCTACTGTTGTTGGTGTTTTTATAGATGCTGCGCCTATTCAGGAGCAGGCTAAAATTGATAAGGTTACGACAAGACAAACGAATCGTAGGCTTCATGATGCTGTGCATTTGTTGACTATGATTATGAATGGAGAAGTTTTATGAAACGTATTGATACTACTAATAAGAGTAGGTTTGAGTTTGGGTTAGATAAGCCGCTTATTCTTCGTGGTGATTGGGCTGTGACTGCTGATTGGCATGTGCCTTTGTATGATGCTAAGATTGTTAACCAGTTTCTTGATGATGCTGCTGATTATAATAATCTGTTGATTGCTGGTGATTTCCTTAATGGTGATTCGTTGTCGCAGTATTATCCTAAGCAGAAGAGTGCTGGGATTGAGAAGGAACTTAGTGAGGCTAGGAATCTTATGGAGATTCTGTGCGCTAATTTTAAGCAGATTGTTTTCACTAAGGGTAATCATGATTATCGTTTTACTAAGTCTACTGAGTATCGTGAGACTTTTGTTGAGAGTATGACTAAGGTGTTTGATGGTATTGATAAGTCTGATTGTAAACTTCGTTTCTCTAATCTTGATCATTGTTATATTAAGAGTGCTAGTGAGACTTTCTTAGTAGCGCATCCGACTACTTATTCTCGTAGTCCTCTTAATAATCCTATTGCTATTGCTGCTGTTCAGAAGTGTCATACGCTTACTGCTCATACGCATCATTGTGCTATGGGTTGGGATCCTAGTGGGGCGTTTATTGTTGGTGAGTTGGGTGGTTTCTTTAATATTCAGCAGACTGAGTATTTGCAGGGTACGACGACGTTCCCTAATTGGTGTAATGGTTATTGGTTTATTACGCGGGGGCATCCTCGTATGGTTGGTTTTGGTGCGCGTACGTTGCGGTGTACAAGTACTAGTAAATAATAATTGAAGCCCGTATGTCGGAATTGGTAGACGAAATTGACTTAAAATCAATCGCAGAAATGCGTACAGGTTCGAGTCCTGTTATGGGCATTGGGGCGGTGGTGAAATTGGTATACACGGCAGGAAACCAAGTCTGCTACCGAAAGGTATGGGGGTTCGAATCCTTCCCGCCTCATAATGATTGTTGTTCACGTTTATCGTGTATAACGTAGCATATCATGTAGATAGGTACCATGTTTATCTACATTTAATTGTATGAAAGGAAAAGAATTGATTGAGTTGCCAACAGATTATCAGACGTTTATTGCGACGAGTCGTTATGCTCGTTGGATTGATGAGGAGAATCGTAGAGAGTATTGGGGCGAGACTGTTTCCCGGTATGTAGAGTTTATGGAGAAGAATCTCCTTAAGACGCATAAGTATAAGATGCCTAAGGAACTTAAAGCAGAACTACTAGATGCTATTATTAATCTTGATGTGATGCCTAGTATGCGTGGTCTTATGACTGCGGGTCCTGCGCTGGCTCGAGAAAATGTTGCTGGTTATAACTGTTCTTATACTCCAGTTAATCATCCTCGTTGCTTTGATGAGATCCTATACATCCTAATGAATGGTGTAGGTGTGGGCTTTTCTGTAGAGCGTGATGATGTAAACCAGTTGCCGGTAGTAAATGAGCATTTTGAAGAGTCTACTACTATGATTACGGTAGATGATTCTAAGAGTGGGTGGGCGCGTAGTCTCCGCGAGTTGATTGCTATGTTGTATGCTGGGCAGAAGCCTAAGTGGGATACGAGTAAGGTTCGTCCTAAGGGTGCTAGGCTTAAAACGTTTGGTGGTCGTGCGTCTGGACCTGAGCCTCTAGAAGACTTGTTTTTGTTCACTACTCGTTTGTTTGAGGGTGCTGCTGGACGTAAACTATATCCGTTGGAGTGTCATGATCTTGTATGTAAGATTGCTGAAGTGGTCGTTGTTGGTGGAGTGCGCCGTTCAGCCCTTATTTCCTTATCTAACTTGTCGGATGGGCGTATGCGGAATGCCAAGAGTGGGCAGTGGTGGGAAGATAATCAGCAACGTGCGCTTGCAAATAATAGTGTTGCTTACACAGAGAAGCCGGGAATGGACGCTTTTATGGAGGAATGGTTGAGTCTATACCAGTCCAAGTCTGGTGAGCGTGGTATTTTTAATCGTCAGGCTAGTGTGTTGCAGGCTGCTAAGAATGGTCGTCGTGATTATGATCACAAGTTTGGTACTAATCCTTGCTCTGAGATTATTCTACGACCACAACAATTCTGTAATCTTACTGAAGTAGTCGTACGACATGATGATACTCTTAATAGTCTTAATCGTAAAGTGCGTCTTGCTACTATTCTGGGTACGTTCCAGTCTACGTTGACTGATTTTAAGTATCTTCGTAAAATTTGGAAGCATAATACTGAGGAAGAACGGTTGCTTGGTGTTAGTCTTACGGGTATTATGGATAGTAAATTGATGAGTGGTAAAGGTAAAACACCACTGAGTAAGGTGCTCCCACAACTTCGAGCGCAGGCTGTAGCAGTTAATGCTGATTTTGCTAAGCAGATTGGTATCGAACAGTCTACTGCTATCACATGTGTGAAACCTAGTGGTACTGTCTCACAACTCGTTAATAGTGCCTCTGGGATCCACGCACGATATGCACCCTACTACATTAGGCGTGTACGCGGCGGCCTCACAGACCCCTTAACGCGCTTCCTGAGCGATGCTGGCGTACCAAATGAGGTTGACGTAACAAATCCTGATATTGTAGTGTTTGACTTCCCACAAGAAGCACCCACAGACGCTACTGTAACAGACGATATGACAGCCCTAGATCAACTAGAATTATGGTTGGCATACCAAGAGTTCTGGTGTGAGCATAAGCCTAGCGTGACTGTTAGTGTTGCTGAGGACGAGTGGATGAGTGTGGGAGCGTGGGTATACGATCATTTTGATCAAGTATCTGGCATTAGTTTCCTACCTAAGAGTGATCATACTTATCGTCAGGCACCATACGAGCGTATCACAGACCTAGAGTACGCTAAACTATGCAACGAGAGTCCTATGAATATTGATTGGAGTAAGTTGTCTGAGTACGAGTTAGAAGATAATACGGACTCTAGCCAAACCTTGGCTTGTAGTGCAGATGGATGTGAGGTTGTAGACATTGGTAATCGCTAAACTATTAATTCTATTAGCATTGTTCGCCCCAGTACATGAGAAAAAAGCCATGTCGCCAAAATACCCTCCACACTACATGGCTTTCATTAAAATAGCCAAGTGTGAGCAACCCAGTAGGGATGGGGGTGGTTGGCATGGTATTGCATGGCACCAAACTTATAATTACTCGTTTGCTGGTGGCATGGGGATGACTAAACTTAATTGGCTTGATTTTAAAACAAAAAAAGACCCCACTCTAATGAGTGAGGCCTCTCCTGTACAACAATTATGGGCAGCCTATAGGCTGTATATGTGGGCAGAAAAAACTTATCCCGGTAATGGGGAGTCTGCTTGGGACTGTAGTAAACTCGTAGGTTTTACGGGCTTACCTAAACACTAATACATTGGTGGAATACGAGGCTTGTTTGTAGTACCCGGAAAAGACCCTACACTTTTACCCCTAAGAAAACGAACATCATTCATTTTTGCTTCACGAGCAGCACGACCAGCATCAGCATACTCTGTTAATAGATCTGTAGGATTAGTAATAACAGGTCCCTTTACCTTGCCAATCCGCTTACCAAGGCGACTAATAGTCGAAGGTTTATTAGGCATCCTACCACCAAACGGTTCAATAGCACCAAAAGTAGACCTCCATGCAGCCTCACCCGGAGTGATCTGAGGAGGTTTACCACCAGCAATCCTAGCCTTAGGCGTAGATACACTAGTATCCTTTGCAGGATACTTATAAGGCGGCAATTTCTTTAAAACAGGCTTTGGATCTCGAACCTCAGCAGGTTGAAGACCACTATGCCTATTCGGAGAACCCTGCCTATTCCACTGCATCTTTAACTTCTCAGGACTATCTGGAATATCTATATCGTAACGTTTATTTGCAGCATTCTCTTTAGCGCGTTGTTCTTGCGGATTAGCCGCAGGCTCATCAATACTAGGATCATAATACGGATCAGTAATACGCCGTGCAGGTTCAGGATTCATATCATTAGAAAAAGTCTCAGCAGTAGTCTTAGGATTACGCCCATTACGAATCACAAACTGATCACCCGCTAAACGAGCCGCCCTAGTACCCTTAGGTACCGTAGGAGCCACTTTAGTCTTTTTAACTGGAGTAGCAGCACTACGAGCATCTCTTATAGCAATTTTTTCTTCATGACCCAACCTAGTAACACGCTGTTTATACGCCATTTTTTCTCTAACAAGTTTAGCCTTAGCCTTACTTTCATTCGTTTTCTGCGTATCAGGACCATACACAGGAGGACTAGGGTTACGAGAATTAGCGCGAGTACCTACATTCATAGGCGCTTTACGACCATTAGGAAGCATCATAATTATACACTTTCCTTCTTAACCATCCCATTAACAACATTATAAACAAACGACAATAATGCTGCAACAGCAGCCACACCAGCAGGCTTCAACGAATCCCACGAATTAAGATTCTCCACACCAGTAACCACAATCACAGCCAAACCAGCCTGAAGAAACGTTAGTACAGCACGAGTAATAATATTCTTCCAATTCATAATAATCTCCTTAGTACGTTGGTGGGATGACAAGCCCCGAATTTTGTCCCTGCTCACTCCTATTAAACGCCTTCTTAAACGGAGCCAACCCACCAGCCCTACTAATCTGTCGCCTAGACGGAATAAAAGAATAAGAATCCTTCTTACCAGCAACCCACGAACCACCCATATTATCCGGCGTAGAATACTTAGAATCCGTACTAAACGTAGGATGATTAGGTTTCTTAAACTCATCAGTAAGATGCCCATTACCACCAATACTCTTAGGGTCCTTTAACCACGCACCCCTAAGATCATAATCAACAGTATCCTTTGTACGCTTAGCCATATTAGCAGCAAGTTTATATTTAGCCTCTTGAGCAGGATTTAGTTTAGTGTCGTATTTACTCATATTAATTAATCGAATGAGTAAAAAACCAGACAACACCAGCAAGCAAACAACCACTAACAACCGTAGCAGCAATCATACGAAACATACGACGAGACTCCACACCACCCTGCCACTTAGCCTCCTCTATCTCCAACTCAGTCACACGCCCATTAGTACGCCTAACCTCATCGTGAACACTAGCAAGCAGATCCTCAAGATGCTGCAACTTAACCATAATAACATTAATATCCGAATTAGTCACATCATCCACCCATGCCTTTCACATCAATAATAGGATTACCCGACGAATCATACACAATCTCACCCTTAGCATTAACAACATACTTAACCTGCTTACCAGTCTGCTGATCCATATAAGGACGATTATTAACAAACACATAACCATTAGAACTAATCGTAACAGTAGGAACAACATTAACACTACCAGCAGGCCGATCATACGCAATAGTAGTAGGATCAGAAGAATTAGCAGCAACAAGATGATTAGTATTCGCAGGACCACTAACAGGATTAGCAGCCGCCCTAGCACCCGGATTATAAGACACAACCTGCTTAGCAGCCATATCAGGACTTAACTGACCATTAAGAACCTGATTAACCATACCCTGAGGAAAAGTATCAGGAATATGAGGATACTCTAAAGCCAACTGCTTAAGAACACGGTCTTTAGTAGCAGGATTCTGATCACCAAACTGTGGAATCCAAACATTATTAACATAATCCCTAGTAGCCATCCACTTAGACAAAGCATTAATAGTACGCCAAGCACCCTTATTCATATCCATCTTATTATTTTGAAAAGCAATACCATGCTGTGTAGCCTCAGTAGCAATAGCAATACCTAACTGCTTAGGATCAAGACTATACACACTAAACGGAGTAAACGAGTTAAACAAACCAGCCGGACTCTGAGTAGGAAACTTATAATTAAGTTTAGGCTGCGGAATACCTAATTTAGAATCAGGAGCATACGGATCCTTAAAAATATCTAAGGGATTAGTATTACCACGCAACTGATTCATCATAGTCTCTTGCGTATAAGCCTGAGCAATAAGTTTAGGAAGCGGCAAACCAGCAAGCGTAGTCTGAATACGCCCCGGCATACCCGGAAGACTAGGAATACCCATAAAACTAGACATAGAATCACCAGAAGGCGCACCAGTAAGAAGACTCTTACCAGTCTGCTGTTCAATAAACGAATTAATAAACGGGTTAGTAAACTGAAAAGCACCACCCTTAAGAGAACCGCCCGTAGCAACACCACCAAGAGTAGTCACAGCATTAGCCATAGCACCAAACGGATTAATACTACCAAACCCAATACGATTCTCACGATTAGGATCAACACCAAGAACTTCCTTAACAAAATTAGGCATAGGAACAGACTCTAACAACCAATCAGGCATACCACCCCGCTCAAACAATTGTTCATAACCATAATTACCAGTATTATAAACACTATTTGCTGTTAAAGGTCGTTCTTGAATTAAACGCTTAGTAAACATAGCCGAATGACGAGTCCAAGCATAAAAAGGAATAGCAAAATTACGAACAGCGCGTTCAGCCTTAGTAAAATCACGATAATTACCACTAACCATATCCGCCGTATGCCGCACTTCACGAAGAAACATAGGATTATGATACATACTACGAGGATCAGAAAGAAGATCCATAGCAGCCGCAAAAGGACTAACAGTTGTATAACCCATTTCAGGCAATCCTTCAGCCGCATGTTTAGCCACAGCCTCACTCTTCATAAAATGATTAAAACCCGGAAAATTAAGAGCCGCTTTACGAGCAATAGCCACACGCAAATTCTTTTCCAAAGCAAAAGAAACCGTATAACCAATATTAGCAGCAGCAGAAACTTTTTGACCAACACGATTAGCGTTCTCACCATACCTACCAATAAAAGATTGGTGAGCATCTTGCATATAAATATTATCCTCAAAATCACGAATAAACCGATTCATAATAATATCATAATCATCACCATGATTAACAAACTCATTAGTAATAGTATGACCATACTTATTTTTAACAGCACGAGCCATATTACGATGCGAATACTCCATAAATTTGGCAAGAATATGACCAGCATTTTGAGGATCCGCCAACATCAACATCACTGTACCACCAAAAATCTGCTGAGAAACAAACCTAGGATTCAAAGACAAAGCCATCATCTTAAAAATATCAGTAGAACCCGAAAAAATTTTACTAGCAAGAGAATGACTACGCTCATAAGATTTTGTTAAATCATCAACAAGTTTCCTAGGAGTAACCATAATAAGCGCATTAGGATCTTCAGCAATAACAGTATTTAAATGAGATTGATCAGCAAAAATACCATCTTTCCAAACATTAGCGCCACTAAGCGCATGAGTACGCGCCTCATCTAAAGCAACACTAGAAGAATCAATAAACTGCATACGAGTAACATAATGCTGTTTACCACCAATACTAACATACATAACCTGCCCTTTTTCAACAGTACCATCCAAACCAATACTATCAGCATAATTTTGAGCACTAGGAAGATCCGTATGAAACTTAAGCGTCTTTAAGGCCACATAAGGCTTAGCCTTATTTTGTTTCATAAAATCACTTAAAAGCATAGGAACAGCCGACTGTTCAACAACACTCTGAATATCCTTATTAAACCTACGATTAACAGCCTCACGATGAGCCTGAAACTGGACCTTTAAATGATAATCCAACAAACCACTAGCAGCAATCGTATTAGCGTTAGCAAAATCAGCAAACGTTTCACGACCCTTCATAGTTTCCAAACTAGCCTTATCAGAAAAATCTCTAGCATCAGGAAACATCTTCATAAGATAATTTACACCACCGCGCTGCAACTGATCATACAAATCAGAATGTGGATTAAGATTCTCGTTTTTATCTGGAGCACCATAATGCAACACAGACTTTCTATTTTTTTCAGACTTTCTAAAAATCTCTGAAGGTAACTCAATAATATGAGACGAGACATATTCTGGATTCATAGAACCCCAACCATTAGGACCAACATCCCCCGTAATATGCACCATACGACCACGAATAGTTTTCTGACCAAAAACTCCAGTACGAACACCATTATTTTTTTCAACAACAAAAAAAGGCGCATTACCCATAGAACGATAATTATTATTAGACTTTAAAACCTGCCTAGCAGCCTCAAACGTATCCATAAGATTTTTATAATGCGCTAAAGCCTCAGCACGACTCATAGCCGGACGCTTACCCCTAGCCCTATCAAACTCTCCAGCATTAATACGCTGCAACAAAGTTAAATCACCCTTATTAGCAGGCAAATCTATTACCTTAGAAGTCTCAAAAAGATGAAAATTATCATTAAAAACCGCTAATCGTTTAGAACCACCCTCAACAACTTTTTCAATAGCATTAAGAATCATTTTAGGTTCTAAACCAAACGCATTAATTGCAGGCGCATAAATACGCGCTAAAGCATTAATATCAAGACGGCTTAATTCAACACCAGCCTCATGATGAATCATATCATGCTTCTGCCTAAAATGATCCCTAGCACGAGCCAAACGAACACCACGCTCAGTAGAACCAGTCAACATTTCATGCGTAGCCTGACGATAAGCAGCCATAAACTCTGGAGAATTCAAATCATTAATATACGTTTGAATAAGATCTTTTGTATTACCAGCAACGTGACCCGGATTAGCCCTCTCAATTTCAAGCCGACGCGCAGCAATACTACGAAGAATACTAGGATCATACATACCACCACTAACCTGAGACATAATAGCCAATTGTTCCGGATCAGTAATAGCACCCAACTTATGCTTACCATCAACATTAATAAGTTCTTCAAACATCCTATGCTGCATTAACTCGCGTTGAACAAGAGTACCAACACTATTAACATCCGTCGTAAGAGCCTTAGCATACCGATAATTAAAACCAAGCAAAGGCATACTCATAAAAGTACCAGCAATTGCTCGCACAGCAGGATTAGCCGAAGAATCAATACCCTTCCTAGCAACAGCCTTTTGAGCACTAAAAAAAGTTTTTTGTAAAGCACGAGCAATAGGACTGCCAGTAAAACGAATAGGAGCAGAAGTATTAATAACAGCATCAGCACTACCACCAGCAGCAAGATTTTCTTGTACAAGAGGCGTTAATTTAGCAAAATTTTCTCTATTTAACTTACCTTCAAGAAGCGACCCCATAGTATCCGCAGGACTAAATGTTGACCACCGAGGCTCAAAAAACGCTGCTGCGCGATCCACAAAAGTAGGAGCATAAGAACTATTAAGCCCATGATAACCTTCGGGAGCCATCTCACCAATAGTAACAGCCGCATGAGCATTACCATTAAGCGCATCATTTTGTACCCTAGCAAACTCTCTAATACTTTCACCCATACGACTAATCTTACCAGCACTATCTAACTTAGTAAGCGGCACACCCGTCTCTAGAGTATTTCTAGCCGCAGAAACCATAGCCTCAGAATGTCGATCTGTAGGGTTAATAAAACTAGAGGGTTTAGGAGCAGGGGCATGAGGCCCTTGAGGGTTTGCTTGAACAATAGCATCATGTCGATTTTTAGCAGTTGTATACGCAGCCTCTTCAGCGGCATTAAGCCCATCAGCATTAAGAGTATTAGACGCAATAACTTTTTTTGCTTTATCAAGAGCAATTTTAATTAAACCCTGCTCTTTAGCAAAAGTACTACTATTAGCAATACGAGCCTTAGCCTCAAGAACACCAGCCCCTTTTTCAGCCCAAACACCCCCACTACCACGAGCCGATTCTAATACTATACGAGCATTAGCAACACGTTCCGCTTCAGCCAAATGAGCGCCTTTACCAGTAATACTAGCAACCTTAGCAAACTGTGCAGCCTTAGCACCAGCCCCCACAATCGGAACAAGCCCAAGTACATCAAGAATAGGAACCGTAGGATCCTCTAAAGTAGAAGCAATAAAATTAGAATTAGGATCACCCCACAAACCGCCATACCGCTTACCATAGTCCTTAAGCATAGCAGTACCAGTACCAATCGGATCAGTAGCAAACGCATAAACACCCATAGGAAAACCTAAACCAGCACGAGCAACACCCTTAATAGCATTCGTAAGAAAAGATAAAGGCGTAACTTCACTAGCAGGAGTAGCAGCCAGAATGCCCTTATTAGCCTGAGCATTAAGATCTTTATACACAGAATTCTGAGCAACCAGACTAAGAATAGGAGAAACACCCATAGCCTTAGAAACAAGACTATCATTACCAGCAGAAGCAGAAATACCACTAGTAGTAGTAGTTTTACCACCCGGCAATTGAGTAACTCCAGCAGGACCCATACCAAGCGCACTAACAGGAAGAAGATATTTAGAACCAAGATTCTCAGGAATAGTGCTATTACCAGCCGCAGTCAATCCAAAATCTCGTAGAATACCAGTAACTTTAGCGCGTTCAGCGGGAGTAAACATACGAAGCCCCGGCAACTTAGTACTAAGTGCCTGAAGATTAGGATCTTTAGTAGCCGTAGCCAAAGCATATAGTTTACCAGCAGCAATCTTATCTGATTCTGTTTGATATGCTTCTACCGCATTACCACGAGCCTTATCCAAAGCAGGAGCAGCAGCACCAGACGGATCAAAAAACTGGTAATAAACACTATCTGTGCTAGGAACATGACCATATTGAGCAACATACTTATTTAAATCAAATTTTTCTGCTCGTTTAGTCCACTCAAGTAATTGAAGACCAGTAGGATTAGGAGTTTCTACCACATCAATAAGATTGTGTCCTACATAATTATCAGGCAAACGAAACTGAGCAGGAGTATTACCTTTACGAATCTGCTCTAAAGCAGCCTTAGCATCATATGCTGGAGCCTTAACTCCAAGAACACCATTACCATAAGAACCAACATAACCTGATTGGGCTAATTGACCAAATTCTTGTGGAGTATACTTGTAAGATAAATATTTTTTACTAAAAGTAGACGGATCTAATTTAAAGTTATAATTTCGAGCAGGCCGATTTAGCGCTGTTGGTGTATTATCTTCATAACTTTTTGTTTTAGGATTATATGTATAAGCCATTTAACTCCTTAAATAATACTATTGAGTAGACCAATGTCCGGGAATAGTACCCCCACCAGTGGCACGTCGAGGCGGATTTGTTACTGCGGGTACCCAAACACGCTTTTTAGCAGGTCCAACAGGACCCACAGTAGGACCACTTGTATCAACATATTGACCGGGAGGTTGCGTATAAGGCGTAGACCCCGGATATGTTCCAGCATGACTACCACGAAGACCAGTACCACTAGAACTAGAAGTAGTAGTACCACTAGAACTAGAAGTAGTAGTATCACCAGAACTAGAAGTATCAGCGCCCATCATACCCATTTGACCATTAAGCCCACGACCAGTAGCCTTAGCCGTTGCAATTTGTTCAGGAGTCATTCCAGCATACACATCTGTACCGCCTGCAGCGCCACCGCCGCCGCCACCGCCACCGCCGCTGCCACCAGAACCGCCACCGCCAGAACCACCCGCAGGAGCCAACCCCAACAACTGACTAACCATACTAACAATAG
>Ga0194055_10000200_pt1 | contig 46376 bp, 49 predicted proteins | sample SepL449m_MetaG_FD_155482 | JGI IMG/M metagenome (GOLD analysis project Ga0194055, IMG submission 155482) | Anoxic zone freshwater microbial communities from boreal shield lake in IISD Experimental Lakes Area, Ontario, Canada - Sep2016-L442-9m | ecosystem: Environmental > Aquatic > Freshwater >... | reverse complement strand
TTTCGTTTGTTCCCGTAACTGGGTATTTAATGTACCAAAGATGCCCCTGCTCTTCTTTGAACTCAACCTCAATATCCGCAAATGCAGTTCCATGGAATGTGCAGAAATTAACAAGTCTTTCACCTCTGTATATCAGACCATCGTCCCACATTTTCTTGAATCTTTTATAGGATGAATCGACTACTTTTTTATCTAGACTAAATACGTGGCTTGACCAGTCGAAGCTGGCTCCAAGTTGTTTTAGCTGGTTTTCAACATTATTCTTGTTTGCGGCTACGAAGTCCCAGATCTGAGAATATAGCTCTTCTCTACTAAAATCAAAACGACTCTTCCCTTCTTTGTCTAGTTGTCTTTCGAATACTACTTGAGTTTCAAATCCGGCATGATCTGTTCCGGGCACAAATAAAACATCCTCACCCATTAGACGATGATATCTTGCAGAAATGTCTTGAATTCCCATCGTATAGGCGTGCCCAATGTGTAGGTTGCCGTTTGCGTTCGGGGGTGGAAAAACTATGCTAAATGGCTTCCCTTTTCCACTTGGTTCGAATACCTTATTTTCTTCCCATATGGAGTAGATGTTCTGCTCATGATCTTTTGGATTATAGGTTTTTGGTAATTCCATTTGTTAAATAATAACACCAGATTAGGGTTTTGACTATAACAGAGGTTCACGTGAAGCTGATTACATTGATAGATTTGGGTTTATCTGAAGGTTATAGGGGTCAGATGTCTCTTGTTTGTGTATAGCCTTGAAACAACCCAGAGCGGCAATCATGGCGCCGTTATCTGTACATAACTTAAAGTCAGGATACTGTAGCTTCGTGTGAAGTCTGGCAGATAGCTGTTTCCGGAGCTCTGAATTGGCAGCGACACCGCCAGCTATAACAACAGTCTTAGGACTAAATTCAGATTCAGCCATTACAACTTTATCTACTAGAGTTTCTATCGATGTCTTAAGGAAACTGGCTGAAATATCCGCCTTCTGACGCTCGCTGAGTAGTCCAGATAGCTCGAACGAGGGGAAATCGTATGATTTACCAACTTCAGCTTGAGCGAGCCTTAGAACGGCTGTTTTGAGGCCAGAGAAACTAAAATCATATTTACCTGAAAGCCTAGCCTTGGGCAGGATATATTTATTTGGATCACCATCCTTTGCAGCAATCTCTATGTTAGGGCCACCAGGGTAGGGGAGTCCAAGGAGTTTCGCTACCTTATCGAATGCTTCTCCGACAGCGTCGTCACTTGTTTGCCCAAGAAGAGTATAGTCGAAGTGATCTCGAAAATAGGCTATTTGGGAGTGTCCACCAGAGACAATTAGGGCTAGCATCGGAAACTCCGGTTGTTGCTTGGCCATAACTAGGTTATCGATATCTGTATCGGTTAAAAAGTTAGCATACACATGGCCCTCTACATGATTAATAGCGTAGAGGGGGAGATTCTTAGAAATAGCTAAGGTTTTTGCCGTTTCTACGCCAACCAGAAGACTTCCTCCCAATCCTGCACCATATGTTACTGCGATTCCATCCAGATTCTTAAAGTCTAATCCGGCTTGCTTCATACAATCATCGATCACTGGGATAATAGATTCAATGTGGCTTCTGGCTGCAATTTCGGGGACTATGCCTCCGTATTTGGCATGTTCTAGCATGCTTGTAGCGACTACATTGCTAATTAGCTTGTAGCCATCTTCAACTATTGCTGCAGCAGTTTCATCACAACTTGTTTCAATTCCTAATATTTTCATGACTTTAAATAGTATACTTAGAGTCATGAGTTTTAGAAAATTTGTAAAAATGTTCATCCCAACAGGGCTATTTAAAAAAATTGAACCTTATGGGCATCTGCTTGAAGCTATATTTTTCAACATGATAAATGGTTTTCCTGCAAGAAAAATTAAAATTATAGGTGTAACAGGGACTAACGGTAAAACTACCACTACTTTCCTGATCCATAGAATGTTACATGAGGCAGGGTTTAAAGTTGGGCTTAACACTACTGTTGCTTATGGAGCAGGGCTTGATATTAAGTCTCAGATGGAGCACATGACAAGTCTTCCAGTTCCGAAGTTCATGAAAAGACTTAAGGAGCTGAATAAAGCTGGAATAGAATATTTGGTTCTCGAAACTACTTCGCAGGCAATGGCACAAAATCGAGTGTGGGGTGTTAAGTATTACTTATCGGCAATGACCAACCTTACTCATGAGCATTTAGATTACCACGGGACTTTTGAGAATTACCGCAGCGCTAAGGTCAAAATGTTCGAATGGACAAACAATAATGCCAAAGGACTTAGGGCTGGGGTTATTAATGCAGATGACGAGAATGCTAAATACTTTTCAGATGCTGTCGCACACCCGTTAACTTACGGAGTTAAGGCTGGGGACATTAAAGCCAAAGACATTAAATTATCTTCCGATGGCGTCAACTACACGGCTAGTCTTAAAGGCGTAGACTACAGGATTAAGTGTAATCTTAGTGGCATGTTTAATGTCTATAACTCTTTAGCCGCTGTGGGAGTTGGTGTTCTGCTAGGCCTAAGTAGCAATCAGATAGAGCAGGGAATAGCAGCTCTCGAAAGCGTTGAGGGTAGAATGACGAAGATTGACGAAGGGCAAAAATTCTCCGTAATTGTAGACTTTGCACATACTCCAGATAGTTTTGAAAAATTATTATCTGAACTTAGACCGGTTGTTGGAGGCAAGTTCATTGTAATGTTTGGCTCAGCTGGCAGAAGAGACGAAGCAAAACGAGCAATACAAGGCGAAATAGCTGGTAAATATGCAGATATTGTGGTGCTAACCGAAGAGGACGATAGAGATATAGACGGAAATGAAATATTAAGTCAAATTGCTGAAGGGGCAGAGAAGTCGGGCAAACAAAAAGACAAAGACATGTTCCTAATACTTGATAGAACAAAAGCCATAAAATACTCGTTTGGGTTAGCAAAAGACAAGGATGATCTGGTTTTGCTGCTTGGTAAGGGTCACGAGAAGACAATAGAAAGAGCTGACGGCGAACATCCCTGGAATGAAATTGAAGTATCGCAAGAACAACTCAGGAAACTATTAAAGTAATACCTTTAAATTGAAGATTTACTTTGCCGAGGTGTTAGCATGACCTACACTCGCAGTTTTACCAGTAAGGAGTGAATAACTATTTTTCTTAAATTCAGGAAAAAATCAGTCTCTTAGTTCTAGGGTTAGGCACTTAACGCCACCACCACTCTTCTGATATTCACTTATTGGAACCGTGAAAACGTTTAAACCATTTTGTTTGTATTTATCGATTAAGCCATGAGCCTTGTCTGATAAGACAATATTTTTCCCATCACTCATCGCATTAAGACCGTATGCAAGAGTGTCTTTATCGCTAGCCTCGATAACATTAGGTACAATTTCATATATTCTTTCAATACTCTTTTTAGTAAATGCTCCCGGCCATATAGCTACAGTTTCATTGTCGACAATGGTAAGACAGGTATCAAGGTGATAAAACCTAGCATCTGCAAGTTGCAAGGAAACTAGTTTAACTCCAAAGAAATCTCTTAATTCGTTATGACAGGCCTGATCGCTTCTCCATGGGAAACCAGCGAACAATATATCATTCCAGAGTAGGGCATCGCCTTCACCTTCGAAGTCGTATTTAGGCTCGAGAATTTCCTTGTAGCCATTGTCTTCGAACCACTTTCTAAAATACTTAGTTTCAGGTTGGCGGTCTGGCGCTCTGAAGGTTGGGAGGGCCACCTTACCACCAATAACTAAAGCCCCGTTCGCAGTGAAGACCATGTCGGGGAGTTTTTCTATTGGGTCTATTAGTTTTACATCCCAACCGAGCTTATTCGTGTAAATATCATGGAGTTTTTTCCACTGGTCCAATGCTTCTAGGCTTTGGACCTGATTTTTGGTACTCATCCATGGATTAATCTCATACTCAATGTCGAAATAATCTGGAGAACACATGAGTATTTTTTTTGTCATTGGCACTTATATTAACAAAAAAAAAGCGTAGCTCAAACATAAATGTTGACGTTATCTTTGTATTTTACTATGATTAAATTTGATAGTTGGCACTCTCCATATTAAAGTGCTAGCGACAATAAATAAATAAGGAGGCGAAACTAATGAAATCTAAAATTCAACCCCTAGCAGACTACGTTGTTGCTCAGAACGAAGGTCCCGCAACTAAAACCTCAAGTGGTATTTTTTTGCCTGAAAATTCGGCTCAAAAATCTCAAATCGCTGTTGTATTGGCTGCCGGAAAAGATGTTAAGCGAGTCAAGGAAGGGGATAGAATAATTCACAAAGGCTACAGCTCTACCGAAATTAAACTTTCTGGTGAAGAATATCTGTTGATCAAAGAAGAAGACATAATCGCTACTGTTAATAAATAATCTAGGAGAAATATAATTATGGCTAAAAAAGTTTTTTATGATGAGGACGCGAGACGAAGAGTCCTAGCTGGAGCTCAGATACTCTACGACGCTGTTAAGACAACTATGGGTCCTAAGGGGCGAAATGTAATTATTAGTAAAAGCTATGGCAGTCCAACAGTAACCCATGATGGAGTTACAGTTGCCAAGGGTGTAGATATCCTTGAAGTAGATGATGAGACTTTGGGTCAAAAAGTTGGCGCAGAGTTAATCAAGCAGGCCGCTAGTAAAATGAATGATGTCGCTGGAGATGGAACTACTACCGTCACGGTTCTAACATATAACATCTTGAATGAGGCTAATAAACTAATCGCAGCTGGACATAATCCAATGATGCTTAGAAAAGGCCTAGAAGCTGCTGCAGCTGATGCTATAAAAAAACTTGGGTCTATGAGCGAATCTATATCTGGCAAAAAGAATAGAGTAGCTGAAGTTGCGACTATTTCAGCTGGCGACAAAGTCATTGGAAATCTTATAGCAGATGTTATCGACAAGGTAGGAAAAGATGGAGTTGTAACCGTTGAAGAGGGTCAAGGCCTGAATCTTGAAAGTGAAGTTGTTGAGGGCTTCACGTTTTCAAGAGGTTTTATTAGCCCATACATGGTGACCGATACTGCTCGGATGGAAGCTGTCTATGAGAAACCATCAATTCTTGTCACAGATAAGAAAATCGGATCTGTTCAGGAGTTATTGCCAATACTTGAGAAGTTAGCTCAGGCTGGGAAAAAAGAACTAGTAATTATAGCTGAAGACGTTGAAGGAGAGGCACTAGGAACTTTAGTTCTCAACAGGCTAAAAGGAGTGTTTAATACGGTAGCTATAAAAGCTCCAGAGTTTGGTGATCGAAGACGAGATGTGCTTACGGACATAGCAGTATTAACCGGCGCAACCATGATTAGTGAAGACTTAGGACATAGTTTTGAGTCTACAGATATAAGTATGCTAGGTTCCGCCAGAAAAGTTATTGTTACTAAGGATGAAACAACTATTATTGAAGGCTCAGGACCTACAAGTGCTCAAAAAGAGAGAACTAGAGAGATTGAAGCTCAAATAAAAGCCACTACTAGCGAATACGATAAAGAAACATTAAAGAAACGTCGAGCTGCACTCGCCGGTAAGGTAGCAGTAATTAAGGTTGGTGGTGCGACTGAAACTGAGATTGAAGAGAAAAAATTTAGAGTTGATGATGCAGTTGCTTCTGTTAAGGCAGCTCTTGACGAAGGTATTGTAGCTGGCGGGGGAGTTACTTTGATTAATCTTGCATCTTCAATAAAGATAAATAATAACGACGCCAATTCAACTGGCGCTCAGATATTAAAAAATGCTCTTGAGCAGCCATTTAGAATACTGCTTACAAACTCGGGCATTAATCCTGATGAATGGCTTCCATTGGTTAAGAAATCTAAGGATGGAATGGGAATTAACGTTAACGATCCAACAAAGATTATTGATCTTAAGGCCAGTGGTGTTATTGACCCAGCACGTGTTACCAAAGAAGCATTGCAGAACTCAGTTAGTATTGCCGGAACTGCAATGACTATGGGCGCATTAATCGTGGATATTCCAGAGAAAAAAGAGTCAATGCCGCAAATGTCTGGCGGTATGGACTACTAGTCCATACTCTCTCAACTCTATAAATTATTGATTATTAGCAGTTTTTTGAGTGAAGTAGTTTATCTCGTTAACTACGTCTAGAAGGGCTTGAGCTTTTTCTTTTTCATCAGTTATTTTTTGAGCGGCTTCATAAGCATCCTTAACAAGATCCTGATTATCTGAAGCTTGAATCATCATCATTGTAGTATGGAATTTTTCTTCGGGTGATTGGTCTAGTTGACCTATAAGAGGTGACAGTTTCTCAAGGGCTTCTTGCTTAATAGACAATAAGCCTGCGTCTACTGGTCCAGGTGTAACTGCAGGTAGCGCAGGAGTTGATTCATTTTTAGTAATCATAGTAGTTTGGCTGGTTTCATCTGTTGTAGTCGTGGCTATCGGAGTTATTATTTCCGGGGTAATACCTGGGAAGGTAGTGGTTGTTGAGCTGTCTAGTGGATTCGCCACCAATGGGTCTGACCCGTAGTTCATGGTTGAGTTTAAGTCCAACGCTGGCGCTCCTTGAACCTGAGGCGTAGCAGTGTTATCTGCTGGAGAGAACATTGTTGGCATTGCGACTCCGCCTGGTGCGGGAGGGGACTGTTCAGGTGCAACCGGCACGCTGACTGGATCGACCGCAACTGGCACCTGATTAGTTTGCGAATTATCGCTAACTTGTTGATTATTTTGTCCAAACATTTCACCCCCTAGTTTTTGCTTATGTATACTATAATTAAATTACATTATGCTAATAATAACAAATTAAAAGCTTAAACGCTTCACTAAAAGGGGAAATATGTTAGACGATTTAAAGTTTATACACGAAAAAGATGCTAACGATACTCTGGGCACGGCCGGAAATCAGTGGAAGCAGGTTTTACAGGATTATAGTTTAAATATTGAAAAAGCAGATTACGCTAATGTAGTTTTATCTGGCATGGGAGGCTCAGCACTAGCTGCTGTAATAGCTCAGACTTGGCCAGGATTAAAAGTTCCATTTGTGGTGTCTAGGGATTATCAAATTCCGGGATTTGTAGATAGCAAAACCCTATTTCTGGCTTCAAGTTATTCGGGAAATACTGAGGAAAGCATAGCTGCGCTCAGTGAGGCTGAAAAAACTGGTGCCAAGATTGTAATCATTACTTCCGGTGGAAAGTTAGCAGAAATTGCTAAAGCCAATAACTATCCAATAGCTTTATTGCCCGGAGGTCTTCAGCCTAGACATGCAACCCTATATGGTCTTAAGGCAATTCTTCAAATTACTGACCAACTGGGACTTACAGAAGCCGCCTCCGAGAAGCTAACTGCAAAGAGCGACCAAATAAAAAGTATTTGCAGTATTTGGTCCCCCGATAAACCAACAAAAGATAATTTTGCCAAACAAATTGCACAAGAGCTCATGGGTAAATCGATAGTTGTCTATGCCGGGCCGTTAATGAGTTCTATTGGCTATAAATGGAAAATTAGCTTTAACGAGAACTCAAAACACATTGCCTGGTTCAATCAGTTCTCAGAGTTCAATCATAATGAATTTTTAGGGTGGACAAAACAGCCAGTTGCTAAACCCTACGCTGTAATTGATCTCCGAAGCAATCTAGAAAACCCTAGAATCAATAAAAGATTTGAGATTAGCCAGAAACTCCTAAGCGGTCTAAGGCCGGATCCGATTGTAGTAAATGCTGAAGGTTCAGATGTTCTTGAGCAGATGCTTTGGACAATGATACTTGGAGATTTCGTTAGTATTTATCTGGCGTTACTATCAAACCTTAATCCTTTTCCGGTTGACCTGATAGAAAAGCTTAAAATAGAACTTGCCACTTAAGCTTTTGTCTAAAGAGGCTAACAATTATACAATATAGAAATGAGGGAGAAGAGCAGATTAAGTGCAACAAATATATATTGGGCATTAGGTATTCAAGCCTTGGTCTCAATTGGTTTTTTATTTTTTAGCGTAATTGCTAATCACACAACTGAGCATTTGTTCCTTATTTTTAACTTATTTTTGGCATGGATCCCACTATTAGTAGCTGTCATACTGAAAAAATATCTTAAGAAGAAGCCTTGGGTTAGTATTCCTGGCGCCTTTCTAATACTGGTTTGGATATGTTTTTTGCCTAATAGCTTCTATATAGTTAGCGATTTGGTTCATCTTAACAACTTTAGTAGCATTGATATCCTAGTCGATATTATTACTTTTTTCATGATGGCAATAAATGGGATTTTAGTAGGACTTATAAGTGTTTATTTAATACATCTTGAATTGAATAAAAGGATTAAATCCTACACATCGATGTTGGTAATATTGAGCATATTCCTTTTGTGTGGCTTAGCTATTTATCTGGGACGATATCTCCGCTGGAACAGTTGGGATGTTATTTTGAACCCACTATCACTACTTTTTGACATAACTAATCCTATTTTTGACCCCGAAACTCAGAGTAAAGCCTATACAACTACTATTGGTTTCTTTGGCCTAATCGGCTCCTGCTATCTGATCTTCTGGCAGTCGGCAAAGTATTTAATCCGCGGCGAAGAAAGTTAATTTGCTATACTGATTAATCATGAGAGATAAGATAAAAAAAGTCATAAAAGACGAAATATTCAAACACTTCAAAGTAACGGTTGAGCCTGTAATTTCTCGTCCTGATGAAAAATTTGGTGACTACACAACTAATGTCAGTTTCGGGCTGGCTAACCAAATCAATAAAAATCCCAAAGACATTGTCGATACTTTGCTTGAAGGTATACGCTTTGGACTAACAGGTGATGCCGTTGAAGTTTCAAACAAGTCAAATTTTATAAATATCCAGCTTAGTGACGAAGCGCTTTTAAAGGATTCCAAAAAAGCCTTATCGTACCAGCCAGTCTTTTTTAAGGACAAAGTAATTGTTTGTGAATATTCTGACCCAAATCCATTTAAGGTGCTTCACGTTGGACACCTATATACATCAATTGTTGGCAATGCTATTGCTAATTTGTTTGAGGTTGCTGGCGGGAAAGTGTTGAGGGTCAATTTTGGGGGTGATGTAGGCAGACATGTAGCAATTAATATGTGGGCCATATTAAATACTGCCGGGAAAGGCAACCCAAGAGTTGCTTTAGATTTTTTGGTGGGATTAGAGAATAAAAGCTTAGATGAAAAAGCCTCTTGGCTTGCAGACCGTTATGTAGAAGGAACCAAAGCCTTCGAATCAGAAGAATCTGAACCTCATGCTCAGATAATGGAGCTCAATAAGAAACTATATGAAATTGTCAATTCAAGCGATCACGAATCTGACTTGGCAAAGATTTATTGGCTCTGTAGGGACTGGAGCTACGCTTATTTTAAAAAGTTTTACCAGGACATTGAGATTGCGGCTTTTGATCGATACTATCCTGAAAGTGAAACCGCTCCAATAGGTGTAAATACAGTTAACGAGCAGTTAAAAAACGGCGTATATGAGAAAAGTGACGGAGCAATAGTGTTTAAGGGTGAAAAATATGGCCTTCATACCAGAGTCTTTATAACCTCACAGGGATTACCGTCTTACGAGGCAAAGGATCTGGGGGTAATTATGGCTAAATACAGAGACTATAAATTTGACAGATCAATCGTAATTACAGGCAATGAGATTACTGAGTACATGAGAGTAGTTCTCAAGAGTCTCGATCAATACGAACCTAAATTAGTCGCCGCAACTACTCATTTAACTCACGGAATGGTCAAGATGGCAGGTGGGGTTAAGATTAGTAGTCGAAAGGGAAATGGTCTAAGAGCGAAAAGCGTGATAGAGAATACTGCTAAAATTAATTTCGAGATAACTAAAACAAATAATATGGACACAACTCTAGGAGCGATTAAATACGCATTTTTAAAGCAAAGACTTGGTCCGGACTTAGTTTATGATCCGGTAGAATCAGTCAGCATAACAGGTAATAGCGGTCCATATCTTCAGTACTCACACGCAAGATCTAAAAGTATAATTAAAAAATGTGGAACCGGTAAGTTGCCATCCTCTTACGAACTTGATAGAAACGAAAGACATTTAGCTAGAAAAATTAGTGAGTTTCCTGATCATTTAGATAAGGCAATTAATGAAATAATGCCTCATCATATCTGTACCTATCTCTTCGAGTTAGCTCAAACTTTCAATCAGTTCTATGAGGTTAGTCGAGTAGTTGGAGATGATCGTGAAGCAATCCGAGCAGATCTTGTTGGAGACTATTCTTTGATTTTAGAAAGAGGACTAAGGCTTTTGAGCATTTCAGCTCCGAATCAGCTTTAATGGATAAGATATAATATCAAATTTACTATATATTTTTAAACGGAGATATTGTTAAATGGATAAAGTGATAAAGCATGGCAAAAAAGCCGCATCAATAATCGCTCCAATAACGAGCAAGACAATTAACAGCCAAGTTAATGGCTTTGGTGATTTTATTAGAGATTATGGAATTGTTGGTTTGGCTGTTGGTTTTGTGTTTGGTGCTCAAGTCAAAAGCGTGGTAGATGTTTTTACTGCTTCAATAATAAACCCAATGGTTGGATTGATACTACCAGGAACTGGTAACTTGAATCAAAAAACATTAACTGTGACCGTATTCTCTAAACAAGCAGTTTTTGGTTGGGGTATATTTATTTCGACATTAATAAGTTTCTTTATAGTAGCGATTATTATCTATCTTACCTTCAAGGCCTTAAATTTAGATAAGCTATCTAAGAAATAAAAAATGGATGATAAGGATTTAAAGAAAAAGCTAACTCCAGAAGAATATAGGGTCCTTAGAGAGAAGGGAACTGAAGCGCCGTTTTCAGGAAAATACTTGGACAATAATGATGATGGCGTATATAGCTGCCTGGTTTGTGGATCTAAGCTTTTTAGTAGCAAGAATAAATATGACTCTGTAACACCCGGACTTATTGGTTGGCCGAGTTTTAATGATGCGATAGATAACAAATCTATTGAACTACAAGATGATAGTAGTATGGGCATGAAAAGAACAGAAGTTGTATGTAAAAAATGTGGCAGTCACTTGGGTCATCTATTCGATGATTCGGCAATACCAGGTGGCAAGCATTACTGCATAAATTCAGTTTGTTTAAATTTCGACAAAGCCGATTAACTATAGATTTGCAAAATCAGAGTCGTAATATTTATTTCCCCAAGACGCCATCTGTCTTAGAAGAGGGATTAAGTCTGAACCCTTTTCGGTGAGAGTATATTCAATGCGGGGTGGAGCTTCTTTGAAGCATTGCTTGGTGATTATTCCATGTCTCTCGAGCTCGTCTAGGCGTTGTGAGAGGGTTTTAGGGCTTATTCCGACCAAAGACCTCTCTAAGGTTGTAAAACGGCTACTGCCGCCAGCTAGGTCCCTCAGAATAAGGGCCGTCCATTTGTTTCCAATAATAGCCATTGCTGATGCAACGCACCCAGAGTGGGGTTCTATGTTCGTGGTTTTCAAATTCATACTTTACTTTGTATAGTAATGGATATATTATATTAATACTATATAAAGTATATCATCAATTAAGGAGAGTAGCATGAATTTACAGATTATTATCGGAAGCACAAGAGAAGGACGAAAGTCGTTGCAGTTTTCTAAATGGATTGAAAACACTGCCAAGGAAAATGATAATTTCAAAGTAGAATTAGTCGATCTTATGGATTATGAGCTACCTATGTTTAATGAGCCAGTATCCCCACGGTACAATCCAGAACGAAAAGTTACTGGTGACGTTAAAAAGTTTTTAGACAAACTTAGTGAAGGGGATGCTTTTGTTTTTGTAACTCCTGAATATAATCACTCATTATCTGGCGTGCTTAAAAACGCTCTAGATTATACGGGTTATGAGCTAGATAAAAAGCCAGCTGCTGTTGCAACTCATGGCAGTGTCGGTGGTGCTCGTGCTGCTGAACATCTAAAGATGATTCTTTCTGAATGTCGCGCAGTAATAGTCCCAATCAATGTACATTTCAATCATTTCATAGACGGAAATATTGATCAGGATGGCAATTTAATGAAAGAACTTAAGGAGCTTGCCTATGGTCCTCATACAACCGTTAATACAATGCTTGATGAACTTGCTTGGTACGGTAAAGCCTTAAAAACCGCTCGAGATAATTAGAAAATTTTCTATACTTTGACTATTTACCAGTATTTAAATTAGCGTTTTGGGCCTTAACTACGATGTTCACTACAGCTTCGCTTTCAGCAACACTAGCTTTTTGCTTTGCGATGCTGTCTAGGCTAGAAAATTGACAAATAATACTTGCAATTAACCTGTAATTATGCTAATGTATGTTTAGTAATAAAAAATAAAAAATGTCTGAATCAATAAATATACAATCTAGCGAAAACTTACCTCTAACCAAGGAGGATGTTTCTAAATGGATGGTTAGCGCACCTGAACAATTCGACCACACTTTTATTGTAGATGGCGTCGAATATAAACTTCACGATGCGGTTATGAAAAATATCAAGAATGAAGCCGGGGAAACAGTAGATAGGATAGGTGAGGTTGACTTGATTGATAGTGAAGGCAATGTATCAAAAATGGAAGCATCAACTTTCCTTAAGGATATTGGCTATGAGTCTGATGAATCAGTCGGAAATCCTGAAACTCCTATAGCTATTTTAGAGCCGGTTTCAGAAATTCCTAAAGACAGGACAGAGTATCAAAAATTCAGAGAAGAACTAGTTTTTAAGCCAGTTGAGTCTCAATCAGTTGAGCCAGACAATTATGACAAGCTTTTTTCACCAGTTAAGCCTGATGATAGTCCCGAGGCAATTCAAAAATCCATTGAAAAATCCAGAGTAGTGGAATCTATCCGATCAAAGGTAACACCTGAATCGAAATTGCTAGCTGAGCAAAGGCTTGAAACGGCTATTGCATCAGACCCAGAGCTAGCATCAATTTTTAGTAAATTTGCTGGCGAACAGGGGATTGCGAATAGAAACGATTTAACCGAAGAGCTCCGAACCAGTCTTGGTCTAAGGCTCGCTGTTGGCAGGTATTTATTAGATAAAATTGATAAATTATCTTCTGGAATGCCTGATAGAATCAAGATGAATGATAAAGATAAAGGAGCCAATCATGGGGGTTATTCGCACATCCCTAGGATGTCGAGCAGGGAGTATGCTTCACTATTAGCAATTTCTATGCTTGATGGAACCTTTGATGACAACTATAAGCCTAGCGATAGGATTGAATATCACCCCGAAACCGGAGAAGTAGTGCTGGGACAACATAGGGCTGCAGCAAAAAAACTAATTAGTTTGACCTAATTACTTAAAAGTTTTGTTATAGTAGTTCTATGATAGAAATCGATAAAACAATTAAACCTACAAAATTATTATGGGTTGACCTAGAAATGACAGGACTAAACCCTGATCAAGATGTGATTTTAGAGGTTGCAATAGAGGTTACAGATTTTTCTTTTAAGACTCTAGCTAGTTATGAGGCAGTAATCACTCAGTCTGATGAAAAACTTGCTCAAATGAATGAATGGTCAACTAAGCAACATAAAATCAGTGGACTCCTGGATAGAATTGAAAAGGATGGACAGTCCGAAGAGTCTGTGAAGAATCAGCTTGTTGGTTTCATAAAAGCCCAATTCGGCAAAGAGCCTGCAATATTAGCGGGTAATTCAATTCACAATGATCGTAAATTTATTGAAAAATGGTGGCCAGAAGTTAGTGAATTATTGCATTACCGTATGCTAGACGTAACCTCTTATAAAATTCTAATGGAAAACAAGTTTGGCATTTCGTTCGAAAAAAATAATAACCATCGGGCATTTGACGATATTCAGGCTTCTATCGCAGAACTTCAGTATTACATTTCCAAATTTTCCGATATAGCTAACCCAGAAAATGAGATTACTTAAGTAGATATGGAAATGATAAGTTACGAAACTGTATGCGAATTACTTAGTGTTTACGAGGATGTGTCCAAGGACTATCCATTCAATAAAAATATTGAAGTATATTCCTTGGATGAAATAATGTTTGCTCTAATTTATAAAGATCTTTCGCCAATTCAAATAAGCCTTAGGTGCGACAGGCTGCTTGCCAAACATCTCAAAGAAAAATACGAAACTGTTTCTAGTGCAAAGGATTTAAATCCTAAACAATGGATTACTGTGATATTAACAGGCCAACTCTCCGAGGAAGAAATCAAGGATTTAATTAGGCATTCATTCGAATTAGCAAAACAGGCTAAATGATTTAGTTTACGTTTATATTATTAACCGCATCATTCAAAATTTTGCTCTGATCATAAAGGCTTTTGAGCATAGTTTTCTCGCTACTACTTTTGGCCCCCTTAAATGCTAGATCAATATCATTTTGGTAAATTTTATTTTTTATTTTAAATGTTGATATGAATGTGCTATCAAAAGTACCGTTAGTGACCGCAGAAGTTAATGTGGTTTTTACCGAAGGGCTAATATATGCCACCTCTAATGGGGTTACGGTGAAGCCGTTTTTGCCTAATAGTTTAACAAACTGAGACTGAGAACTTTTCATGGATATTTTGGTAGTTGCTGCCAGGTTTAGAATAGCCAGGTTTCTGCTGTTAGTAGCCGCTGAATCTGACATCTGAATTAATATAGCCTGATACTCAACAACATTTATAATATTTTTGTTGTTAGCATTTTTTGAGCCTGACAGTATGCCGTTTACCACAGCAAAAATTATTAACAAGACTACAACCGAACCAGCCACTAATATAAGTCTAGTTTTGAGGCTATTTCCTTTAGGTGAAAAACTTTTGAGAGGGCTTTGTGATGCCTGATGTTGTTCGTTTAGGAAGAAAAAATTATCGTTATTTTGGGGCTGATTTGGTTCCATGTATTCTATTTAACCATAACTGACTTCATGAGCCCAAGCAACTTTAGCGTACAATATTAAATATATGAGTGCTATAGATGAAATTAAAGAGAGAGTTTCGATCGAGGATGTTGTTAGTCAATATGTTCAATTGAAAAGGGCAGGACGTAACTTTAAAGGCCTTAGTCCTTTTAATTCAGAGAAGTCTCCAAGTTTTATTGTCAGTCCTGAGAAGCAAATTTGGCATGATTTTAGTAGCGGTAAAGGCGGCAATGTTTTTAGTTTTGTTATGGAGATGGAGGGCCTAGATTTCCGAGGCGCCCTTGAATTTCTAGCTAGGCAATCCGGAGTTGATCTTTCTAAGTACGACAGTAAGTCCTACAAAAAGGATAGCCAGACAAAAGAAAAGCTTTATGAGGTTCTCGAGATAGCCACAAAGTTCTATCAAATCTATTTATCTAAAAATCAAGCTGCTCAAGAATATGTGTTCAAAAAAAGAGGCATGGACAAGCCAACCGCTTTGGCATTTAAGATTGGCTATTCACCTAACTCACGTTCAGCACTATCTGACTATCTAAAAAAGAAAGGTTTTTCCGATAGTAATATTAAGGGCGCCGGACTTGGAATATATAGAGATGGAGGCATGATTGATATGTTTAGGGGAAGAATCATGATTCCTCTGACCGATCCAACAGGAAGAACTATTGGATTCACTGCTAGAGAGCTCCAGGCGACACAGAACTCACCTAAGTATATTAATACCCCGCAAACTATTCTCTACGACAAGAGCCGACATATTTTTGGTCTAGACAAAGCCAAGGAAGCAATAAGGAAACTAAATTATGCAGTGGTTGTTGAAGGGAACATGGATGTTATCTCTTCTTATCAGGCAGGGGTTAAGCAGGTTGTTGCAACAGCCGGAACTGCACTAACTGAGTATCACTTGAAAGGGTTGAATCGTTTTACATCAGATATTCGTCTGTGTTTCGATAAGGACCAGGCTGGCATTAATGCCACTGAAAGATCAATACCAATAGCCTCAAAGGTAGGAGTTAGTCTATCGATGATAAATATACCAGAAGGAAAGGATCCAGATGAGCTCATTAGCGTTAATGTTGGTTTATGGCAAGAGACAATCGAGAAGCCTATATATGCAGTAGATTGGCTTTTTGAATATTATAAAACCGTAATTGATCTAAATAGCGGACAAGGCAAAAGACAATTTAGCGACATTGTTCTTAAGGTTATAAGAGACATAAGCGACCCTGTTGAAAAAGACCATTATTTATCTAAGGTTGCAAAATTGATTGATGTTTCCAAAGATGCACTTGAGGCAAAATTGGGCTCTGAAAAGACGGAAAAGGTTATATTGAGAGAAAAACAGACAAAAAAACCTGTCAACGAACGCACCTATGATTTAAGTCGTTACCAAAATCATTTTTTAGGTATCATCTTAAACTTAGCAGAGCTTAGGATTCTTTTGAGCCCTATGGAAAAAGATATGTTTGTTTCTTTGGAATCTAAACAATTGTTCGAATTTCTGGTCAGTAATCCGGAAATAACAGATTTGAGCTCGACTCCTTCGGACTTGCAAAATATCGATGACTATATTAAAGTATTATTATTACAGTATGATGAATTATATAAAATTCAATCTACGACAGAACTTCATTACGAAGCAAGCCTTTTGCAGGCACAAATAATACAACAATACGTGAAACAAAAGAAACAAGTCATATCTGAGGGATTAGCGAGTGCGGATTCTCATCAGGCGAAAATATTACTTAGTGAAGCCAAGGAATTAGATAAACTATTAAGAAATAATAAGGGGCTAATAAATGACTAAAAAACCTAAAGTACAGGCTCCAACTCCTGAAGAGTTGGACGTTTTAAAACAGCAACTATTTGATAAGGCTAAAAAAGACGGCCATATTGATCAAAAGGAAATATTAAAAGTAATTACTGAATCACCGGACAATGTTGAGCTTCTAGATGCACTTTACAGCGATTTAGCTGAAGCTAATATTGAAGTAATTAGCGAGCCATCACCAGATGGATTTTCTGATGAATGGGTCTTAGATCATGGAGAAGATGAAGTTGTTAATAACGACACAAGCTATATTGATGACATCGCTGACGATTCAGTGCGACTATATTTGAGAGAAATTGGCAAGATTCCACTACTCTCATCGGCCGAGGAATTAGCTCTTGCTCAAAGAGTGGTGGCAGGGGACAAAGAGGCTAAGGCTATGATGGCTGAAGCCAACATGCGTTTAGTAGTTTCTATCGCCAAGAGATATGTCGGTAGAGGTTTAGACCTTTTAGATTTGATTCAAGAGGGTAACACTGGTCTATTAAGAGCTGTAGAAAAGTTCGATCCAGATAAAGGATTCAAGTTCTCAACCTACGCTACTTGGTGGATTAGGCAGGCCATAACTAGAGCAATCGCAGATCAGGCCCGAGTAATCAGGATTCCAGTACATATGGTTGAGACTATAAACAAACTATTAAGGACTCAAAGAAGACTGACTCAGGAATTGAACCGTGAACCTACTAGTGAAGAAATAGCTAAGGCTATGGAGATTGAAGTTGAAAAAGTTGAACACATTATGAAGATAAAGCAGGATATTAGTAGTCTTGACGCTAGCATCAAGGACGATGAGGAAGAGTCTGTTCTGTCAGATTTTATTGAAGATGAAGACACGATAAGCCCTGAAGAGTCGGCCACCGGTCAACTAATGAAGGAGCAGATAAAATCTTTACTTGGAGCTTTAACCGAACGAGAACAAAAAATATTAAAGTTACGCTTCGGTCTTGAAGATGGAAAATACCACACCCTAGAGGAGGTTGGACAAGAGTTCAGTGTCACTAGAGAGAGAATAAGACAGATTGAAGCCAAGGCTCTAGCCAAGCTTCGTAAGCACAAAGACTCTAAGAAACTTCACGATTATATTAGTTAGAAGTAGCCATGCCTAAAGTAGATAAAATTGTGGGTATTGGTGGATACAGTCGTTCTGGTAAGGATACTTTAGCTAATATGCTAATAGGCCAGGGGTACTTCGGTATTTCTGTTGGCGACATAGCTAGGGAATACACCCAAGAGAGACACAAGGATGAGGCTAATCCAATTTCTAGAATTAATCTGACAGAGACTTCGAACTGGCTTAGAGAGAAACACGGTCCTGATGTCTATATGAAGATAGCTCTGGATAAATTTAAAAACTTATCTTCAAATAAAAAATACCTAGGATTATTGGTTTGGAGTATTAGAGCCCCAATTGAGGCTGATTTTATCCTGAAACAAAAGGGGACTTTAATCTGGATAAATTCGGACCCTGAAACGCGATACCAAAGAGCAATGGAGCATCTCAGACAGGGAGAACCTAGGCTATCTTTCAAGGATTACATGGCTCAAGAGGAAACTCAAGTCAGACCACAGCTGGGAATTGAAGAAAGCATACAAATGAATATGGATTATGTGAAGAGTGTGGCAAATCTTAGACTAGAGAATAACTTTATCGGTACAGATAAGTTTCTGGATTTTGCCAAAGACAAGCTAAAAAGTCTTTAATTATTCTTAAGCTCAACTAACTATTAGAGTAGGGTATAATTAAATTAATGGCGGAATACAAGAAAAGGCTAGTGATTATAGACGGTAAAAGTGTTTTTTACCGGGGGTATTACGCTATGCCAAATTTGTCGACTAAGGAGGGTATATCTACTGGTGGAGTTTATGGCTTTGCCGTAATGGCTCTAGAGGTAATTCGCAAGCTTAAACCAGACTATGTAGCTGTTGCTTGGGATAAACCAAAAACTAATATCCGAAAACGACTAGAGCTGTATCCAAAATATAAGGCAGGTAGAAAACCACCTCCACCAGATTTTTATGATCAAATTCCGATTTTGCACGAACTCCTCGACGCCTTCGGCTGGCCCTTATATGAACTAGATGATTATGAGGCAGATGACATTATGGGTACTTTAGCTGTTCAGGCAAAAGATAGAGATATAGAAACTATGCTCGTGACAAGCGACATGGATGTGCTTCAATTAGTTAATACTCACACGCATGCATATTTGCTCAAAACAGGTCTTAGCAAGATTGATTTATATGATCCTAAAACATTTATAGCCAAATATAACCTAGACCCGAGTCAATTTTTGGATCTGAAGGCACTCATGGGCGATAGCAGCGACAATATACCTGGCGTGCCAGGAGTTGGCCCGAAAACCGCTAGTGAGCTTCTCAGGGACTTTAAAACGCTTGATGGGGTTTATGACAATTTGGATCTAATGAAGAACACTCTGGCAGAAAAACTAAGGAATGGTAAAGATTTGGCCTACCTAAGTCACAAATTAGCTGAAATTTGGTTAGATGCCCCTATAAAATTGAATTTAGAAGAAGTAGATGGAAGAAAAGCTAAACCAGAGTTAATTTTAGAAATATTAAACAAGCTTGAGTTTAGAACTCTGGTTCGCCAGTTGCCAGAAATTATGCAAGTAGAGTCTGGCGAATCCGTGTCAACCCATGGTCTGTCTAACTTTGTAGTACAGAAACAGATTATAGACAGCCAGGAAAAGCTTGATGCTCTAGATCTTGAAAAAGCATCAAAGCTAGTTATTTTTTCAAGATCTAATGGCAAGCATGGCGTCGATCCGCACCTATTCTTCATTAGCCCAAAACCTAAAAGTTTATTAATATTTGATCTCGAAAAGATTGATAAGTCTAACTTTGTTAATAAGCTAAAACCCTTGATAGACAGTCCAGATGTTAAAAAAATTGGCTACGATATAAAGAACACGATTGAAGCCTTCGCGTCCCTTGATATTGAGCTCGCTAAAATTGATCACGACGTCCTCATTGCTTCGTTTTTGTTAAACAGTCTGAGGCGAGATCAGTCATTAAAGGGCTTGGCTGCTGAGGAGTTAAGTATAGAGTCAGTAGATTTTGATAATCTCAGTCCAGACGAGTTGATTGATAGAGCTGATCAGATGTCTGGAATAATATGGGCACTATATGAAAAGCAAAAAGAAGATTTAGCTAATACTGGAAAATTGGACGAGCTCGCCAAAACAATCGAGTGGCCAATCATACCAGTTCTGGCCAAAATGGAAGATGAAGGAATACTTTTAGACACTAAATACTTAAACAATTTTTCAAAAGAAATTAATGATTTAATCGATGATTTAGAGCAAAAAATATATACACATGCCGAGATTGAATTCAATATTAGCTCACCATTACAATTGTCTGAAGTTTTATTTGAAAAGCTGCAAATACCATCAACTGGAATTAAGCGTGGTAAATCTGCATTCTCTACTGCTGCTAGTGAACTAGAAAAGTTGCGTGGAATGCACCCAATTATAGATTTAATATCGAGCTATAGGGAAGTAACGAAGCTTAAAAGTACATATGTTGATGCGCTACCTAAAATGGTTGATGAAAACTCCAGGTTGCACACAACATTTAATCTAACAATTGCTCAGACTGGGAGGCTCAGCTCAACTGATCCTAATTTACAAAATATTCCTGTTAGAACTGACCTCGGTAAAAGAATAAGGACTGCTTTTATAGCTGGTCCTGGAAATCTACTTATTAGCGCTGACTACTCACAATTTGAGCTTAGAATTGCGGCCCATTTATCTAAAGACGAGGATGTCATTGAACAATTTAATAATGATGTAGATGTTCATTCTACGACAGCAGCCCTTATATACAATAGAGATATCGAAGACGTAACCAAGAACATGAGAAGAGAAGCTAAGGTGGTTAATTTTGGGGTAATGTATGGTTTGGGTCCCCACGGACTAGCTTCTGGAACAGGAATGAACTACGGACAAGCTAAGCATTTTATCGATAGATTCTTCGAGGTTCGTCCTAAGCTAAAGGCATACATTGAATCTGTTAGAAAGCAGGCTATTGAAGATGGTTATGTTGAAGATATTTTTGGACGCAGAAGACCAACTCCAGATATTAAGTCTACTAATTTCGCAGTTCGTGAATCTGCTGTCCGAGCTGCTGTAAATATGCCCTTCCAAGGTTCAGCAGCTGATATCATGAAAAAAGCTATGATTGATTTGGATGAAAAGTTGAAAGGAACTAGCGCGAGGATGCTGTTGCAGATTCATGACTCCGTATTGGTTGAAGTTGCTGAAGCAGATGCTCAAATGATTAATGATTTAGTAAAGAAGACAATGGAAGATACTGTTAAACTTTCCGTTAAATTGACCGTAGATAGTGTGATTGCAAAAAATTGGGGACTTTTATAGGCAAAAGCATTGCTAAAACATAACTAATATGTTATACTAAGAACAAATTAAGAGGTTTATATGAGATATATTGTAGCAGCACTATTGTCCATAGGTTTATTGGTTACCGTGATTGTCCTGATTGTTCATGGATTAAATGGTCCATCTTCGTCTAAAAAACCCATAAGCATGTCTTCTCAGTTCAATACACCTGTAGATATTCGATTTGTTAAAGATGGAATTATTAATAATAATAACCTACATCGTTCTATCTCTATTACGGTAAATAAAGATAATATCAATATGACTATTTTTCAGGGCTACGAAGGAAATGTTATTGGAAATTATAACTATCCAAACAACCCAAACTCATACAAGAACTTTCTTGGATCTTTAGGTTCGCTTGGATATATGCAAAAGCGTAGCTCTAGCTATAAGTCAGTTAATGGCTTGTGCCCACTTGGACTAAGATACAGCTACTTCATCGAAAAATCGTCAAACAATATGAATCAAGATCTTTGGTCTACTGATTGTGGTAATGGAACAATGGCTGGTCAAATAGGTCCAATTCAACAGGTTATACAAAACCAAATTCCAAACTATAACGTCCTAACTCAAAATATCGATTTAAGACAGAACGCTATCCAATCTTAAAAACTAGCTTCTTGTCTAGCTTACATTCTTTAATGAGTTCATAAGAACCTAGGCGCAGTTCGTTTATTAACGATGAACTACCTGAGCTAATAACTATTGAGTCGTTTTTAAGACTGACCACAACAGATGAATTATGTTTTTTTAAAATATAATCCTTAATTAGGCTTATTTCGTCAGGAGCTTTAAGCCTCGATTGATTTAAAATATTAGCAATGTCATCCACTCCTTTATTATAACTGATACAATAATTAGACTATGCCAGAATTACCAGAGGTTGAGACCGTAAAGAACGGATTGAACAAACTTTTAAAAAATAAGTTGGTCACCGATGTTACTTTTGATTGGCCAAAAGGTTTTCCTAATAGCCAAGGTGACATCAATAATTTTCTAAAAAAATCTAAGATTATAAAAACTGAGCGAAGAGGCAAGGCGCTGATTATTTATTTAAGTAGTGACTATTGCTTAGTAATTCACCTAAAGATGACAGGCCAGTTAGTATATAGAGGAAAAACACAATTTGGTGCAGGTCATCCGAGCGATTCCTTAATCGGACCTTTGCCTGATCGTTCTACGAGAGTTATATTTACTTTTGATGATGATTCAAAATTATATTTTAACGACCAGAGAAAATTTGGCTGGATAAGATTGATGCCTGAGTTTGAGGTCGAAAACCTAGATTTTATGAAAAAATTAGGTCCAGATCCTTTAAACGATTCTTTTGGGGCTTCTGAATTTAGGACTAGAATTAGGAGGCGAAAGAATTCTCGAATAAAGTCTACAATACTTGATCAAACAGTTATTGCTGGTGTTGGAAATATATATGCCGATGAAAGTCTTTGGATGTCTAGAATTAATCCAAACTCATTGAGTGGATCATTGTCTGACTCAAAGCTGAATCTACTGCTTGAATCCATTCGCGAGGTTTTTAAAAAAAGTATTGCATTGGGCGGATCAACCGCTCGTAATTACGTTGACGCAGAAGGAAATAGGGGTAGTTACTTAAAATTTGCCAATGTATATAACAGAGGAGGGCAGGCTTGTCCCAGATGTGGAAACGAGATTGTAAAAATCAAAGTTACAGGCAGAGGAACTCATATTTGTACAAAGTGTCAAAGGAAAACTTCATGATTTACGTCATAACAGGCAAGAATGATTTCTTAAGGACTGAATCCTTAAAGCAAAAAATTTCTGATTTTAGCAAAAAGCATGGTGAGCTTTCGATCGAAAAAATTAGCTCAGATAAGGCTGACTATAAATCAATAATTAGCGCTATATCTAGTCTGCCGTTTCTGGTTGATAGGAAAATGATAATTCTTGAAGAGCCAGGTCAAATAAAGGAATTCGCTGAGGCTATCGATGAAGTCTTTGGCCTAGTTAGTGACAATATAGATGTTCTCATTTACGAGCCAAGGATTGATAAAAGATCGTCTTACTATAAAAGCCTAAAAAAGATTAAGAATTTTACAGAGTATAGTGAGCTTAGACCAAATGAAATTTCTCGCTGGGCTGAACAATATGTAAAACAAAACAACGGTAAAATTTCTTCGGCAAATGCTTTTAAGATTGTCGATCGAGTAGGATCTAATCAAATGCTGATCAAGAATGAGATAGATAAGCTTCTTCTTTATGGCCAAGAAATAAGCACCGATACTATCGAAGGAATGACTGATCAGATTCCAAGGAGTACTATATTCCAACTATTAGATAATTCACTCAGAGGTAACAAGCGAGCCGTAATTGAAATCTATGAGCAGCAAAAAAAACTTAAGGTCGAGGCCATGCAGATAATGTCGCTCTTGATTTGGCAGCTTCATATATTGGCCATAATAAAGACTTCCCAATCTACTAGCACTAATGAGATAGTTTCTTTAACAGGACTAAGTCCATTTAGTGTTGAAAATGGTTTAAAACTACTTAGACAAATTAATTTTGCTCAGCTCTCATCAATAATCGATAGAACGCTAGAATTAGATATTAAAATGAAAACAGTAGCCATTAATCCTGATGAATCTCTAATGGTTCTTTTGTTAACTATTAATTAAAATTGAACCCTTTAAGTTTTTTAGTATTTTTCAAATGAGAGTGGTCGTTGAAGGTTTTTAGTCGCCATTTAAAGTCTTCTTCAAAGGCATCGCTTAATTCTAGGGTTGTTATTCCTGTATTGTCAGTTATGAGTTGCGATACAAACCTTTTGAATGATTTACCATTTAAATCATCTCCAAGTAAAATACGAGCAAGTATTAGTTTAATAAAAAGACCATGAGAAGTTATGACTATATTTTTCTCATCTCTTGCTGTTAGTAGCGCCAAAGCTCTGTCTACTCGTTTTATTATGTCATCATAGTTTTCTGAATCTTCTGTTCTTTTACCGTTTTCAAATACTGTCTCTAGCCACTCTCTCCATATATTGTTTGCCTTTTTATCTGAGTAAGGTTTGCCTTCCACAGATTTTGGTTTCCTAATCTCAACAAATAGTTTTGAAGTTTCTATATCGGCACTATTCAATTTTTTGATTGCCTCAGCAGTCTTTAGCGCTCTCTTTAGGGGGCTTGATATAATAATATCTAGGTTAATGCTAGATAGTTTCTTAGCAATTTGTTCTATTTGTACTAATCCGAGAGGACTAAGGTCTGGATCTTCGCTTTGAAGGACTGGCTTTATATTTTCTAGGCTTTCACCGTGTCTTACAAGATATATTGTTTTTTTTATTGCCATTGAATTAGTATAACACTCACAAAACCAGGCTTTTTAATATAACCGGCTACTAATCTTTTTTGACATTTATTTCAAAGTTCTGGAAATCTATGCGGTCCTTGTCTGTATATGATTCACCAGACTCCCTGAAGCCTGATTTCTTTAGTAAATGGATTACTCTGTCGTTATTTGTTTTAGCTCTAGTGTATATTTTTTCAGAGTGCATCTCGTTAACAAGGTAGTCCATAACGGCCTGTATTGCTACTGTGCCTATACCTTGGTTTCTTGCATCTGTTTCGCCTATCATAATGTGAGGCGAGGGTGCATTTAGTTCTATAAAGTTACCATTGTCTAATTCAATTTTATTTTTTTCTAGATCTACCCATATTGCCCCAACTATTCTTTCGTCCCCGTGATCATTAAACTGAATTGCCCAGTTGAGTTGATTTTTTTTGTCTAGAAAATCCTCAATCCTCTCCGATTCTATCTCAAGAGAAATTGGCTGGCTAACTACATTTTCATTGTTTCCCATTAGACGAAGCGTATCTTTTCCTTTTTGTCCTTCAAACCAACCGACAGAGATAATGGAATCTCTTTGAACGTTGGGTTTGACCAGCTTTACTTTATCGTTACTGGTTTTCAATTCGTGAGTGAACATAGCAACTTCTTTCTATTTATTATGTTTTTATTCTAGCATTAATTAGCCCATTAGTAGGGACGGGATATGATAATTTAAGGCTTAAATGTTCTTAGGTTACAATCTGTTTATGAGCATTAAAACCAAATGGATAATCTCTGTGATTCTAACCCTTGCAGGTCTTTACTGGTTTAGAAGTGAAAGTAGCTATATCGCTTCAAGACAAGATCATACTAGCGTATTTGTTCCTATAATTATTTTCTGTATAGGGGCTATTTATTCAAAAACAAAAATAATATTTTCTAATGGTTCACGCAAGTCACAAGATGATATTGCTTTAGAGACCCTGAATAAGATTGCAAAATCTAAAGCTAAAAAATAATTTAAATTAATCTAAGTGACTGGAGGGGACTATTTTTTAGTAGTCTTAGCTTTAGCTTTGGGCTTAGCGGTGCTTGATTTCTTAGCAGTAACTTTTTTAGCAGCTACTTTTTTAGGAGCAGGTGCCTTTGATGAAGCCTTAGCTTTAGCTGCTAGTTGTTTTTGAATTCTAGCTGCTTTATTTTTATGAATAACATTCTTCTTGGCTGCTTTAGCAACAGCACTTTGAGCTGCTGAATGAGATTTTTGAGTTTTCTTACTATCAACGATATCTTTCTGGAAGCTTTTGATGGCTGCCTTTAGAATTCGCTTAGTTTTCGAATTCCTTATAGAGGCTTTTTTAGCTACTTTTACTCGTTTCTTTGCTGATTTAATGATTGGCATATATTTTAGATTATCCTTATTTACTAATTCAATCTCCAACTATACTAAAGAATTACCCCTTTTGTAAAGAGGAAGAGTAAAATACTCGACAACCATTAGTATTTATGATAATTTGTAACAAAGAACTAAATACAAATATGGATAATCAAAATCAAACCTCAACACCACCGCCAAATCCAACAAATCCACCGATGGATATACCGATAGTTGGTACCAGCGTGGCTAGCCTAAATGCGGCATCCGATAGAGCAAAAATTGCCGCTAAATTAACAGATGCATATAATATTTTAGTTACTGTTAGTAATAGTCCAACTGTTGATCAGCTAGCTGCTTTAATAGGATTAACTTTACTGCTAGGAAAAATGAAGAAGCATGCAAGCGCTGTATTTAGTGGGCAGGTGCCATCTATCTTGGAATTTTTAAACCCAGATAAAACTATTGAAAAAAATACCGATAGTCTTCAAGACTTTATAATTGCAATCGATAAAGCTAAGGCCGATAAACTTCGCTATAAGGTTGAAGACAATATGGTCCGGATATTCATCACTCCTTACAAGACTTCTATAACTGAAAAAGATTTAAATTTCAGTTTGGGAGATTTAAATGTTGATGTAATAATCGCGCTTGGAGTAAAGAAACAAGAAGAAATCGATCAAGCTATAGCTTCACACGGGAAAATTCTCCACGATGCTACGGTAATATCTTTAACTAATACTCCGGAACTTCCAACTATAGGTAATTTAAACTGGGTAGATCCTACGGCTAGTAGCCTGTCTGAAATGGTTGCCTTGGTTGCTAACGATATTGGAGGCAAGGATTTAATTGATTCTCAGATTGCTACGGCCTGGCTTGCAGGTATTGTTTCAAACACAAAAAGATTTGCTAACGATAAGACTTCGCCGACATCACTTAGTGTTAGTGCTCAATTGCTATCCTCGGGTGCAAATCAGCAATTAGTCGCAGATAAAATGGAACCTCCCGCTCCCGCTCCTGCACCAGCACCTATACAGGCTAATCTGCCTGCAGTAAATTTGAATGCTGCTCCAGGAACAAACGCTCCAGATGTGAATATGCAACCATCACTAATCAAGAGTCAAAAAAAAGAAGCCAAAGTAGTTGACGCTCAAGAGAAAGCTGCTTTAGGTGAGCTAGATATAGATCATCCTGAAGCCGATGAAGTTTTGGCTGAGGCTGAAAAAGTAGAAAAGATACAGATAGATGCTCTAGGTAATTTAATGAAAGTTGGTGAAGAGTCTAGTGATGCTCCAGAGGGTATTGTTATCCCGCCTCCAGCAGCTCCTGTAGACAACCAGCCACCGGTAGTAGCGAATCCTTTGGTACCACCTGTTGCCAGCATCCCGAAACAGCCAGAGCATCCTGCTCTGAATATAAAAAATGGCTATATGAGCCAGCCTCCATCAAACTCTGGTAATGAGCATTCTGGTTTTGAAGAGAAGCCATCCAACGGTCAACAATCTCATGATAACTTTATGCTTAAGGGACAGGGTGGCATGTCGGGAGCTATAGCAGCCCCTAACATTATTCCGCCTCCAACCATAGCTACAGCATCACCACCTCAATTGCCCCCAATGCCAGCTCCACAGCAAACAAATCCGGCCTCATTAGCTCCTCCTTCACCGGCAGTAGAGACTGCTAGGCAAGCGGTAAATGATCTAGCTCAACCTACATTCCAGGTGCCAGCTGCATTCAATGCATTACCTCTGGGCAATATATTGCATACAGAAAATAATAATGTTCCAGCTCCTACGATGACTATGCCCATGCCTTCAAACTTAGTTCCTCCTCTTACGGAGCCAACATCCGCACCAACCTCAGTCTCTGGATCCCCTTTGGCTCCACCACCAGTACCACCGCCAATCATAAACCCGACACCACCTTCTTTTTAAGTAATTTCATAGAATCAAGTTTTTAATATAAAATTGCCAGATGAATGGTATTTTATTGATAGATAAGCCTATTGGATGGACTTCATTCGATTGTGTTGCCAAAACTAGATCAATAGTAAGGGCAATAGAAGGCAAAAAAGTTAAAGTTGGTCATGCAGGAACATTAGATCCATTAGCTTCTGGACTGATGATCGTTTTAGTCGGTAGTTTTACTAAAAAAGCAGAATTACTCACCAAGAAGGATAAAATTTACGAAGTTAGGCTAAAGCTTGGAGTGAAGTCTACAACCGGTGATGAAGAGGGGACTAAAAGTATAATCTCTGATTCAATTCCTGGCAGCGATGATCTAGCCAGGGCAATAGATAAGTTTATTGGAGATATTGAGCAAACTCCACCAATCCACTCGGCAATAAAAGTTAATGGAGTGAGATCATATAAGCTCGCTAGAGAGGGTAGAGCAACTGAGTTAAAATCTCGACCAGTTAAAATAAACTCTATATCTTTGAATGAATATTCTTACCCATCAATTAGTCTTACGGCTGATGTTAGTAGCGGAACATATATCAGGTCACTTGTTGAGGATATTGGTGATTCACTAGGGGTGGGAGCATATACAACAGCCATCAGGAGAACCTCAATAGATAATTTTAAAATCGAGGACTCCATAGAGATGGAAGCATTAAATGTAGATAACATTGAGCAGCGTTTAATAGTTGATTTTGATACTGCTGAATAAAAATATTAAGACATCTTGATTTATTGAGCTAAATTTGTTAGTATTGTTCTTAACTATGATAACTCGTGAGAAGAAAAAAGGCCTAGTAGATAGCCTTCAAGTGAACAAGAAAGATACTGGATCGGTAGCGGTTCAAGTAGGTATTTTAACTGAGCGCATAAAAGAACTAACTGAACATTTGAAAGTTTCGAAGAAAGATTTCTCAGCCAGAAGAGCTTTATTGCAAATGGTTGGACGAAGAAGAAGATTACTTAAATACCTAGCCGATAGAGATGGCCAGGCATACCTCGACTTGATTAAAAAAGTCGGCCTACGTAAATAGTGCCTAAACTTTGAACCTCTTGCAAAAGAGTGACATAGCTTGTGCATTTTAACAAACTAAGCTAAGTAAGTGCTTTTTGCGGATAGAGATCAGATATATTACAAATAAAGTTAACGGCACAAGTTAATTTAAAGTATATATTTGCACCTTATTCGCAAAAACTCTTGAGCTGCCCAACCCGGCAGAAAGGTATAATATAAGATGAGTCAAATAACCATCAACCCCTATAATAAAGAAATACTAAAAGTTGAAACACAGTTCTGCGGAAGAACTCTTAGTATGGAAATAAACCGAGTAGGTTTTCGGAGTACTAGTTCAGTCATAGTCCGCTATGGCGATACGGTAATTCTTGGAACCGCTATGATTAGTTCAGGCACTGCCTCGAACCTTGATTATTTTCCGCTGAGTATTGAATACGAAGAAAAAATGTATGCATCTGGAAAAATAAGTGGTAGTCGATTTATAAAAAGAGAAGGTCGTCCAAGCGACGACGCTATTCTTATAGGAAGATTAATCGACCGACCAATTCGTCCTTTATGGCCTAAAGGTTACAGGAATGAAGTCCAGGCGATTGCTACTGTGCTTTCGACCGATCCAGACTTTCGTCCTGATTCTATAGCTATGATAGCTATCTCCACTGCACTAAGTCTTACTGGAGCTCCATTTGATGGCCCTATTGCAGGAATTAGAGTTGGAAAGGTAGATGGCAAGTTAATGGCTCTTCCAAGTCTTGAGCAGCTCGAAAACGGCGATTTGGACCTTGTGGTTGCTGGAACTGAATCTGCAATAACTATGGTTGAAGCAGGTGCTAATGAAATTTCTGAAAAAGAAGTTATTGAAGCACTTGAATTTGCTCACAAAGCAATGCAGCCAGCTATAGCCCTTCAAAAAGAACTTATTGCTAAGGTTGGAGTAGTCCCTATGGATTACTCAGTCATAGGCGTTGCTGAAGGCATACAAGAAGCTGTAGATAAATTCCTAAAAGACAAATTAGGTAAAAAAATACGAATTGACTATCCTTCTAGAAACGAGAAGCTCAAGGAAATTAAACAGTCGCTCATGGATCATTTCCTAGAAACTGATGGCGAAGACGTATTTACTCAAAATAAGTCAGCATATGAAGAAGCATGGTCTGCAGCTATAAACAAAGAAGTCAGAAAAGGTATCCTTGAAGACAAAGAGCGACCTGATGGACGTAAGCTTACAGAAGTTAGGCAGATAAGTGCAGAAGTTGGTCTGTTGCCTAGAGCTCACGGTTCAAGCTTGTTCACTAGAGGAATGACACAGGGCCTTAATATCGTTACCTTAGCTCCACTTAGCTACTCTCAGATGGTAGATACAATGGAGAAGAGTTCTGAAAAAAGATATCTTCATCACTACAACGCTCCTGGCTACACTGTAGGTGAGGTTCGAAGACTTGGTAGCCCAGGCCGACGTGAAATTGGCCATAGTGCACTTGCAGAACGAGCTTTACTTCCAGTTATTCCATCTGAAGAAACTTTTCCTTATGTTATTAGATCGGTTACTGAAATAATGAGTCAACATGGTAGTACGTCAATGGCAGCAACTTGTTCAAGTTGTTTAGCATTAATGGACGCCGGTGTTCCATTAAAGGCACCTGTTAGCGGAATTGCTATGGGGCTAATGATGGAAGGCGATAACATCGCCATTCTTACAGACATTGCCGATGCAGAAGATTTTGCGGGCGATATGGACTTTAAGGTAGCTGGTACATCAAGAGGTATAAATGCATTACAAATGGATATGAAGGTTCACGGTCTACCTATAGAAATTCTAGCGGAAGCTATCAATCAGGGTAAAGCTGGACGAGCACATATACTAGAGATAATGCTAAAAACTCTTTCAAGACCTAGGAAAGATCTTAGCAAGTACGCACCTCGTGTCGAATCAATCAAGATTAATCCTGAAAAAATTCGTGAAGTTATCGGTAAGGGCGGTGAAACAATTAACAAGATTATTGCTGAAACCGGTGCACAAATTGACATTAAGGACGACGGAACAGTATTTATTGCTAGTCCAGACAAAGTCTCTATAGACGGAGCAATAGCCTGGATTAAGAACATAACGGAAGATCCTGAGGTCGGTAGAACTTATACAGCCTGTAGAGTTGTTAGTGTTCTAGATTTTGGAGCTTTTGTTGAAATACTACCTGGCCGAGAAGGGTTAGTTCACGTTAGTGAATTATCTGACGAAAGAGTAAATAGTCCTAGTGATGTTGTCGGTGAAGGCGATAAAGTAGATGTTAAGTTACTATCTATTGATGATAGAGGTAGACTTCAGCTAAGCATGAGAGCAGTTAAAAAAGAAGGGAAATAGACGAAGCGTGGCTAAGAATAAAAGCAGCCTGACCAACTTAAGAATTATCAACCTATGTGGGACGCTGGTCTTTCTATGGATAGCTTATATTTTAGCCACTGAAGCGCTTGTAACAGGAAATCTATGGAAGTATGGTGGCACAATAATCCTCACAGTCCTCGCTATAAGCAGACTAGTAAAAGTTTTCGTTCCTATAAAAAAATAATCTATATGACTACGAGCAATAACCAAAAACTATTAGATGAGCTAAAGGCTAGTATAATTACAGATAAAGTCTGTCCTGAACTTGCCAAGGAAGCTACTCAATTGGTTTTTGGAGACGGCAGCCCATCTTCCAGAATAGTATTTGTAGGCGAGGCTCCTGGGAAGAAAGAGGATGAAACTGGACTACCATTTGTAGGGGCATCAGGAAAGCTACTCAACGAACTACTTTCTAAAATTGGCATGCTCAGGGAAGATATCTACATTACCAACATCGTGAAGTATAGACCACCCGAAAATAGGGATCCGAGCAAAGAAGAAAAGACAGCTTTCCTACCATACCTTAAAAAACAGATAGATATTATCAGGCCAAAGATTGTAATAACTCTTGGAAGGCACAGCATGGATTGCTTCCTTTCTAAGCGAAAGATATCTGAAGTCCATGGTCAGCCAGAAGTTGTTGACGGAATAACATATTTACCTTTGTATCATCCAGCCGCTGCGTTATATAACGGCTCGATGCGACAAACGTTAATAGACGATTTCCTGAAAATACCAGAATTAATATAAGGAATAAAAAATATCAAATTTCATAAAATCTTAAAGAAAGGAAAAATATGACAAACGATAAAAAAAATAATAGCAGAGGTGCTTCCAGAGGAGCTGCAATAAGAGCTCAACGGAGAAACCAAGATGATGCTCAGAAAATAATTAATCAGTATGCACCTTCAAACAATGATCAAAAGGGAAGAGCTAATATTATTGACGATAGTCCAACCTTAAAAATAACAGCTCTTGGCGGAATGGACGCTGGTGGATCAAAGAACATGATAGTATTTGAATACTTAAATGATGCTATTGTGATTGACTGTGGCAATGAACTTGGAATTGATTTACCGGGCATCAACTACGCAATTTGCGACATTGCATATCTAGAAACTATTAAGCACAAATTAAGAGGATACGTTATCACTCATGGCCACTTAGACCATATCGGTGGCTTGCCTCATATTGCACCTAGAGTACCTGCACCAATTTATGGTTCAAAATTTACAATAGGCATGATTACTAAGCATTTTGAGAATTTTGGTCAGCCAATGCCTGATGGTTTTGAGCTAAGAACCGTAGTTTTGAATGAAGTAACTCACGAAAAACTAAAAGTAGGACCATTTTTTATTGAGTTGGTTAGAATAACTCACTCAATTCCAGGAAGTACCTGTGTAGTCGTAGATACTCCAGTTGGAAAAATAATCTGTACGGGAGACTATAGATTAGATCCAAACCCTCTTGACCACGAAAAGTCTGACACAGATAGGTTAACTGAGCTTGGAAAAGAGGGCGTACTTGCGCTACTAAACGAGTGTCTATGTGCTTCTAGACCAGGTCGTACTCCTAGTGAGAGTACTATTGAGCCCACCTATAATGAGTTATTTGGAAGCGCTCCAGGAAGAGTTTTTGTAGCTGTCTTCTCGAGTAACATCAACAGAATCCAGATGTTAGTAAATGCTGCAGTTGCTCATGGACGCAAAATTGCTATGGACGGAAGAAGCATGATGGGAACTTTAGAAGTAGCCGTAAAACTGGGCATGATTAAAATTCCAAAAGGGACTTTCGTTCCAATCGCTAATGTTAACAACATGAAAGACCATGAAGTTGTTGTTGTTTGTACTGGTAGTCAAGGTGAGCCTAATTCAGCACTTCAAAGAATGAGTATAGGTGATCATAAATACGTGAAACTAAAAGCTAATGACACAGTTATCTTAAGTGCTACTCCAATCCCAGAAAGCGGTAACGATAAGCTCATATCAAGAATGGTTGATGAATTAAATATTAAAGGTGTCTTTGTTAAAAGGCATGAAACTCACGAGGTAGATGGATGTGGGCCATTGCACGTTAGTGGACATTGTTCAATTGATGAATATATGGATATGATTGAAATGACAAAGCCAAAATTCTTAATACCAATATATGGCACCTATACTGCCCAAAAATACCACAATGAAGCAGCTATTGAGACTGGATTCCCTAGAGCCAACACTACTCATATCTTCAACGGAAAAACTATTAATTTAACTAAAGATAAGATGGTAACTAGCGGAGAAGTACCCCACGGAACAATGCTAGTTGATCAAACTGGTTCTCTAGTTTCAAGCGTGGTCATCAAGGATCGTTTGATGCTTGCCGAAGAAGGTCTTGTTGCGGTTGTTCTCACTATAGACAAAAAGAACGGAAATCTCCTTACGAGCCCAGATATAATTTCTCGAGGATTTATATACATGCGCGATAACGAGGATCTTATGAATAACCTGAGACAAGAATTAAGACGAGCCGCTGTCCAAAGATTCAAAAGAGTTGAATTAGATAGATTTAAAATTGAACTTAAAGATTTTATAACTCACTTTATTTTTGAGAATACTGGTAAAAGCCCAATTGTTATACCGGTTGTTAACGTTATTGGAGCTAAGGGTGATATTCAGAAGAATCATCCCGGAGGAAAACCTAAGACTTCCGATGAAATTGCTGATGAGCAACAAAAGAGATTCGCTCAAATGAGAGAAAGATTACTTAATCAGGATGCGAGAGGCTAATTGGTTTTTTAATCAATAAATAATTACCATGGAAAATTTTGAAGATCACAACATTACAGGACTTACGAATGATCTAGCTAGTACGATTATTCGTATTTCGTTTGACTCAGATTATTCGGACGATGATCAGCAGATTATTCAAGCTGAAGCCGACGAAAAACAAGACCTAATAGCTGCTATTTCTAGCAGCAATCTTGCGGATCCTGAAAAAGAATTAATCCAGGATTTCAGTCTAGAAGTTGGCAGATCAGAGATCAAACAGAGCTCATCTAGACGGGGTAGAAAACAAGCCTATATAGTCAAACGACATAGTCGGCACTTCGGAAGACGTGGCACTTACTAGGGCTTGTTAAGAATAAAGCACTTATGCTATTGACAAGTTCGTATTTTGTTTATATAATAGCATAAGCAATTAAGTAATTATAAATACTTAGTTATTATGATTAACAGATAAATAAGATGATATAATATTTCTCATGGCAAAAAAGAAAAAACAAACAAGAAGCAAAAAGAACCAAGTAGTAGAAGGATCATCTTTTTGGCCACTTGCTGGTGCAATAATTTTAATGGTTATTGCGCTATTTATTTTGCTTGGCGGATTCGGCGGCGGCGGTCCACTGCCTAATGGATTATTTCATGGTGCTTATTGGGCTCTTGGTTGGGCGGCATATTATCTACCTTTAGTTCTTATTTTCTGTGGAATTGTTAAATTTATGACTGAGAATAATAAAATTCCACTTGGAAAATTAATCAGTATTATTATTTCAGTAGCTTCTTTATCTACATGGTTCTTTATTATTGGTGCAACTTATGACTCAGGAACTTGGGTTGGAGGTCACGGTGGAAATCTGGGAAGAATGATTGGAAATATAAGTCTATTGGCTGTAACTAAAACTCCAGCATCTTTAGTTTTTCTACTGGTAACAATTTTGGCAATATTCTTTTCGCTTGGAATATCTCCAAAAGTATTAGCTAAAGTGGGTGATTTACTCAAGACTAAAGAAAAAGAGCCTGATACGGATTTGTCTACTCTAAAGACTAGCTCTACATTTAAATTAAATGAAGGGGTCCCTGTTGAGCATAGTGTTGCAAAGCCAAGACTTTCTACATTCAAGAATGCCGCCCAGAAGGTCAATCCTGACGATAATCAGCTTGCACTTACAACTGCTAGTGACCCTGGATGGAAGTTCCCATCAATCAGCCTGCTTGACCAAAAGCAAGATAAAGCTGATGCAGGTGATGTTGCTGCCAATGCTCAGTCTATCCAAGATACTCTAGCAAATTTCAATATTAGTGTTGAGATGGAAGGCGCTAACGTTGGTCCAAGAGTTACTCAATTTACCCTAAAACCTTCTACGGGTGTTAAGCTAACAAAAATAGTTAATTTGGAAACAAATCTGGCCTTAGATTTAGCCGCTCATTCAATTAGAATTGAAGCGCCAATTCCTGGGAAGAAAGCTGTTGGTGTCGAAGTTCCGAATATCAAACCAGCTATTGTTAGAGTTAGCTCGTTACTAAAATCGAGAGAGTGGCAGGAATTAACGTCTCCTCTTGGAATGATTGTTGGGCGGGACATTACAGGTTCACCGATAGTTTATGACTTAGCTAAAATGCCTCACTTATTGGTTGCTGGACAAACCGGTTCAGGTAAATCGGTAATGATTAACGATATTCTAACAAGCCTCCTGTATCACAATAGTCCGAGTGATCTTAAGTTAATTTTAGTAGACCCTAAACAGGTTGAGTTAGCTCCATATAACGATATTCCGCATCTACTAACACCAGTTATTAATGACCCAGAAAAATGTATAAGTGCACTTAAGTGGGCAGTTGCAGAGATGGAAAGGCGACTAAAGGCATTAGCTGCTGTTGGGCGAAGAAACATTGAAGAATACAATACTCTCAAAAAAGAAGAGGGCATGCCTTATATAGTTATTGTTATTGATGAGCTAGCAGATCTTATGATGATGGCAGCAAGAGACGTTGAGGCCCTTATAGTGCGGCTTGCTCAAAAAGCTAGAGCAGTAGGTATTCACTTAGTTCTAGCAACTCAGAGACCTTCTGTTGACGTTATAACAGGACTTATTAAGGCTAACGTTCCTGCAAGAATAGCATTTACTGTTGCATCGCAAATCGATAGCCGTACAATTATTGACCAGATGGGTGCCGAGAAATTACTTGGACAGGGTGACATGCTATTCCTGACATCGGGTATGCCAAAGCCTATGCGTGTTCAAGCAGCGTTTATTTCTGGCGACGAAACAGCAAAGGTTACTGATTTCATCAGAGCCCAAAGACCGCCACAATATGACGATGAAATTATTAGTCAACCAGTCCAACTAAATGGAAGGGGCGGAGTAGTTGCAGACTATGGTGCTAATGATGCTGACGATGAAATGTGGAAAGATGCACTAAGAGTCGTAATAGAGGGCAAAAAGGCCAGTACTAGCTTGCTTCAAAGAAGATTAAGAATTGGTTACGGAAGAGCTGCTAGGCTTATCGAGACCATGGAGGAACAGGGAATTATTGGGCCAGCTGACGGTCAAAGACCTAGAGAGGTTTTGATTAGCAGCATAGACGAAGTTTTTGGAGGTAATGAAAATTCATCTGTTGAGGCAGAAAATATCGAACCGGAATCATCTGAAGCTTGACCAACAGGGGTGACTAAGCTATAATATAAATATTATTAACTCAAGCTTACGGCATTAAAGGTGCGTAGGCTTTAACCAAAGGAGAATTCTAACATGAACCAATACGAAATTGGACTACTATTTGATCCAGGTCTAGAAGTAGATATTGAAAAAGCTACTAGTCGTGTAGAGAAAATATTTAAGGACAATGGCGCCAAAATATCTAAAGTAGATAATTGGGGCAAGAAAAAACTAGCCTATGTAATTAAAAAGCATGACCATGCTATCTATATATTCTATACGCTAGACATACCACCACTGTCTGTTATTAAGATTGAAAAAGTTCTTAATATAACTGAAGAAGTACTTCGTTTTATTATTGTACGCCCTGATCTTAAGAAGATGGCACGAGCTGAAGCAGCAATAACTGAACGAAAGAAAAAACAAGCAGAAAGAGTTAACCCTAACTCTAGTGATAGCGAAAAATCTTCTCCGAAAAAATCTGAAGTTTCAGAATCAGATGTATAATAGGGAAATAAGAGGAGGAGAATAATATTATGGCAAGAAGTCTTAACCAAGTAACACTAATGGGTAACTTAACTAGAGATCCTGAGCTTAGACAGACTCCAACTGGTCAATCAGTTTGTAGTTTTAGCTTAGCTCTTAATCGGAGCTATAAGGATGCTAGTGGAGAGTGGAAAGAAGCTACAGACTACGTAGATGTAGTTGCCTGGGCTAATTTAGGCGAAAGAGTTGCACAGTATGTAACTAAAGGCAGAAGAGTTTTAATTCAAGGACGACTTCAAAGTAGAAGCTGGGAACAAGATGGCGCTAAGCGTAGCAAAGTTGAGATTTTAGCTAACGACGTAACATTTCTTGATGCTAGAGGATCAGATTCAGAAGGTCCAAGCGAATCAACACCTGCTTCAAAGCCTGCAGCTAAGAAAGCGGCTAAGGAAGATAGCGTAGTTATAGACGATATAGGTGACGAACCAATTAATTTAGACGATATACCATTTTAAGGAGATAAGTAATGGCAAAGATATTTAAACAACAAACTGATTCAACATATTTTGAATACAAGGACTACAAGAATCTACAAAGATACGTAGATATTTACGGTCAAATAGAATCAAGAAAAAAAACCGGCCTAACTGAAAGCCAGCAAAGACAACTTGCTCGTGCAATCAAAAGAGCTAGGCATTTAGCATTATTACCCTTCGTTGCTAATAACTAAGTAATACTATGTCTCTTAGTATTACTGATTTAAAAAAGGGTACAGTTTTTCAGCTTGAAGGAATTCCTTACAAGGTGGTTGAATACTCCCAAAAAGTTGTTGGTCGTGGCGGTTCTATAGTTAACGTCAGGATTAAAAGCCTAATTGATGGCAGGGTCCTTGAAAAAACCTTTAAAGGCAGCGAATCAATTCAGAGCGCTGATGTAACAAGTTTCAGTGTTCAGTATCTATATAACGATGGATCAAAGTATTACTTCATGAACTCTGATAGCTATGATCAGTTTGAGGTTGCGGCTGTTGATCTCGAAGAGCAGTCTGGTTATCTCAAAGAAGGAGATAAGGTTACGGCCCAATTTTTCAATGATCAACTAATTGGAGTTGAACTACCCAAGAATCTTCCGCTCGAAGTTACATACGCTGAAAACGTAGTAAAGGGTGATACTACATCAAATGTCATGAAGGACGCCACTCTTGAAACGGGTAAAATTATAAAGGTCCCAGCTTTTGTTAAAACAGGAGACATAATTAAAGTCGACACTAAAAATGGTACATATATAGAGAGAGTCAAATAGAAAGACTAAAACTCATGGTTGAATCAAATTTTGTTGGTCGTGGTGGTTTAAAAATACAGAGTGTGGCCACTAAGCTTGGTCTTAACTTTAAAAATAAAGTTATCCTTGATGTTGGTAGTTCAACTGGAGGATTCACCGATTTTGCATTACAAAATGGAGCTAAACATGTAATCGCTGTAGATTTAGGGGTTATGCAACTACATAAAAGCCTTAGAGCTGATCAGCGAATTGAATTACACGAAAAAACCGATATTCGTTCGATGACAATTCTATCGGCACTTCCAGATATTATTCTAATCGATGTTTCTTTTGTATCGCTAAGAGATATTTTGCCCGCAATTCTCGGAATAATTCCAAAATCTGCAGAATTAGCTGTGCTTGTTAAGCCTCAGTTTGAGGCTAGTGCTCATGAAAAGAACCATGGCATAATTAAGAACGACAATATCAGACGTCAGATATTAAAAGATTTCGAAAATTGGTCTTCGAAATATTTTGTTATTTTGCGTAAGGCCGATTCTGAAATACATGGGTCAAAAGGGAACAGCGAAAGATTCTATCTACTAAAAAAGCTAGGCTAAAGATAGCTTTGCATTTTTTCAGGATCAATAATTGTTATAAAAGAATTTTTCTTGGATATAAGATTTTGTCTTTCTAGGTAAGCAAGCTGTCTTCCGGTGGTTTCACGAGTCGCATTAATTGAACTTGCGATGTCTTGTTGCTTAAGAGGCACAATCAATAATATGGATTTAGATTTTTTATCTTTTTTACCGAATCTATTAGAGCATGTTAAAAGGTAAGAAATTAATCTTTCTCTAACCGTTCGATATTCGAGATTTAGAATTCTTTCTGAATGCATCCTATACATATCTGTAACCATGTCTACGATAGGTAAACTCATCTTTGGATCGGATTGTATGTTTTCATAAAAAGTTTCACGACTAATTGAATATATTGTCGTAGGCTCTAATGCGGTATAGATGATGTTCCTGTCTTCGCCTGTTATTGCCCATGTTAATGCCAGAATCTCTCCTGGCTGTCTAATAACCAATAGGTTTTCTTCGCCGTATTTAGTTATGTCGTAGGCCTTAACCACTCCTTCTTCTATAAATAAAACGCCCGGTGGGGTTCCACCGGGCCTGATAATAAATTCACCCTTTGCATACTTCACCATTTTGCCTTGATGAAATAGTTCTATCAAAGCCGCTTTCTCTTTTTTAGAAGCTAACATGATTACATTATGGCAGAACTTCGTATCTGTGGCAAACATGTGATTTTTATCTCAGAGATTATGTGAATAATTTAACATACCATCAATATCCACAAGATATATTATGTAAGTACAAATAAGGAGGGAAATGCAATGGTAAGTATCGCAACTGTTGATGATCAACTTAGGCGTACAGGTCACCGGATTGGAATCTGGGGCAGATCTGAAGTTAAGGAGCTGTGTAATATTCTTTTACCCGGTGAACAGATAAATGATTGCGTAAACGGGCACTATCTAAATGGATTTGCCATGCTTTGTGCAACTAATCAGAGAATTATACTAGTAGACTCTAAGCCCATGTTTTTGACGGTTGAAGATATACGTTACGACATGATTGCTGAAATTGATTACACTCATAGGTTGCTTGACTCAACTGTTAAGATATTTACTCCTACAAAGTCGCTTCTATTTACGAGCTGGAATATAGCTCGTATGAGACGACTAGCCACTAATGCGCAGCAACATGTTTTAGCTATAAGGCAATTTCAGCAAGCAAATTCGCAATCATTTGCTCAAAATTACCAAATCGGTCAGTTTCAAAATATCCCAGCTCAGATAAATTTAGCGCAGCCTATATATCAGCCAATGTCTAGATTCGTAGACGATGAAAATATAACCATGGCCTCAATTGCCGTTGATCACGCTATGACAAGTAGACCTGAAGATGATATAAAAACCCTAGATGTTTTACCGATTGGCAATAACGGTACTTCATATCCAGTAAATCCTTTTATAAAATCATCCTTCCGATCAAGAAATAGATCTTGGCCAAAAAATGGAGTGATACCTAAACATTAAAACGAAACTCGACAACGTCATCGGGCTTCATGATATAAGTCTTGCCTTCAGTTCTGACTTTGCCAGCTGATTTTGCCGAATGGATTGAACCTGCTGATATCAGTGATTCATAATCTACAACTTCTGCTGCTATGAAGCCCTTTTCGAAATCTCCATGAATAACCCCAGCTGCTTGAGGGGCTGTATCGCCAGCATGAATGGTCCAAGCTCTAACTTCTTTCTCCCCAGCTGTTAAATAGCTTTGAAGACCGAGTGCTCTATATGCGCTTTTTATAAGTGTCGATAAACCATTTTCGGTTTGACCATAACTCAGAAGAAGTTCTTCGGCGTCAATTTTATCTAGCTCTCTTAATTCGTTTTCAAGTTTGGCGCTAATAAAAACTACTTCATAATTTGGCACTAGTTTTTTTAGTTCCACTTTCTTTGACTCATTGCTTAAATCGTCATCGTCAATATTGAATACAAATATTTGAGTCTTTAGCGATAATAAGTTTAAGTCATCTAGTTCATCGAAGTCTTCATCTTTTAAACTATTGAGCATAATTTCTTGGTCTAAAAAATCCTTAGCTTTTTTTGTTTGTTCATGTTTAGGTTTTAATTTAGGATCAGCTCTAGATTCTTTCTCTAGCTTAGGCAATCGTTTCTCTATGGACTGCAGGTCAGCCAGCATAAGCTCGGTATTAACTATTCCGATATCTTTATTAGGATTAGGTTCTGAGTCAACGTGCAATACATTCGGATCACTAAAAGCTCTTACAACATGCACAATTAAAGCAGTTGATCGAATATGGCCTAGAAACTGATTACCAAGCCCTTCACCCTTAGAAGCACCAGCAACAAGTCCAGCAATGTCAGTAAAAGTAATAGAAGCTGGTATTATTTTGTTCGTCTTATAAAGTTCAGCTAATTTTTGGAGTCTTTCGTCTGGTACTGCTACTGTTCCACTATTTGGTTCAATGGTTGCGAAGGGATAGTTAGCAGCTAGTGCATTCCCATCAGTAAGTATATTAAACAGAGTCGACTTTCCAACGTTTGGAAGTCCTACAATTCCGATTTCGAGACTTTTAGACATAATCTAAATTGTAACAGATATAGATAACAGCAGGAAATATAAACTCGACAAAAGAGAAAAATTATGCTAATGTATATAGGTATAATTAAAACAAAAATATGATTACAGAAACATTGCCGCAGCCCAAACAACCAGACGTAGCCAAAAGTGCTGAGTTATATAGAGGTGATATTAACGATGCTGTTATCAGAGCGCAACAAATTACTGGCCCAGAGATTGATGAACCTTGGTGGAATAAAAATGTTGGTAATGATGGTTCAACTGAGGATATTTTAGACAGGTTTGATGCGGCATATGAAGAAGAGGTTGCATCAATACAACCCGAACAAGAGGCTAGTCAAATACCACAAAGAGACGAGGAAACACGTGAATCAATAAAGATTGAAGCTCAAAAAGAAGAAGATTCGTGGGAGCAATATGCACCTATTGGTAGCACCGAATATGAGCAATCTAATCAAGAACGAATCAAGGATGGAAAGATTAAAGTAGTAGAGCTTGGTCGACCAGATCATTCTATAACATTGGTTGCATCTGTAAAAGTTGATCCTGAAACAGGCAAGGCCATCTCTGGACATGAATATAACCCAGAAGCTGAGAGCATGGCAGATACTCAAAAAGCTTTTGAAGAATATTTAGCCAAAACAAAACCAGAAGACCGAGTAGTCATATATGAAGGGGACGAAAGGTTAGTAGAAGATCGTAATGAGGCTATCCAAAAAGCCGCAGATTCAGGTTTAGTTCAAAATTTAGCTGGTAAGGAAAATGTGCCAGCTATTTCTGGCGAGCCATCTACGCTAGAAATGATAAGTGTAATGGAAAGACTAGGTATTAAACGCGAAGAATTATTAGCGTTTAGAGTTGCTGTGGGCCTAGAGACTCAAATGTCTAGTGGTGAACCTGACTTTATCGCGGGCTATATTAATCACCAGGCTGCCGAATTGGGTATTGAGGGGTTTACTGATTATACAGAAGCCGAAAAACAAGCAATAGTCGCTGAAGGTAGACTAGATGAGATTAAAACTGAGCTAGCTAAAAAAGTCGAGACATTACTACCTTCATTAAATGAATTATATCGACCAGCACTAGACAATAAAGACTTATTTGTCTTTGATGGAGATAATATAATTATAAATCCAGAATTTAATGTAGATGTAATAGGTCAGATCTGTATGGATAAACTTAATTGGAATGGTGACAATAGAATTAATGAGGTTGCTAAATTTAGTATGGAAATGCGTGACAGAACTATTTTCCATCGTATCCTAGAAACATACCGTGATGGTAAAAGTCCTTTTGTTGTATATGGTGGTTCACATGTTACGACCATACAACCAGCATTAGAAGCCCACATTGGTAATTAAGCCAAGATTATCCTACCACTCACCACCTACTGTAGTCTGTAATTCTTTTATATATTTTGGCAAATAACCACGTGTTCGTTTGTCTAATGGAGGCATTTCAAAGGAGAGGCTGAATGGTATGGTTGCTAGCTGATGATGCCAATCTCTAAACTTTTCGACATAAATAGATTATAACAGATAAGCACTGAAGCATAAATGACGAACTTGCAAATAACGTTACATTATGCTAATGTATACACAAGAATATAAAAACAAAAATGACAGAATCACTTAAATTAAATCAATCTGAATCTAACGAAGAAACAACTAGCAATATTGAATTTAAGCGTCAACAAGTTATGCTTAGCTTTATCGAAAAGGGACTCATAACAGAAGATTTCTATAAATCTGGAGCTATCGAGGTTTTTGATATAGATAATAAACTAGGTAGGGATGCTTTGCTTCATATGCTAGTTGGAGATGAGTATGGTGGCGCTCATCATATACCTTCAATAATGGCTCTAGATAGTAGCCCAGTTCGAATCGCCTCATTAAGTCAAGATGATGGAAGATTAAGAAGAACATATTCTAAAGGCGATTTGATAAGAGAACAAACAGAACGTAGCAATGGAGTTTTTAAATCATTGGATGTTTTAGTCGTTGATGATGAAGGGCGAGAACTTCAAAAAAGTGGTGGATCAGTTATGTTTCCTAATACTTGGACAGCCGAGAAGGTTATCGATGCTGTAATTAAGGTATCTCAGGTACCAGGAGAAGTTAGACAAGATGATTATGCCATAAAACATATAGCTAAGGTCGACGATGTACAAATAATTGTTGTCACAGATATTATTAGCGGTAAGATATTAACAGGTTTTCCAAAATAATTATTATGAAAAATTTTGAACGAAACAATGAAAAACTAACGACTAATGAACTAAGTAGACTGCCGATATACGAGGACAGCCAAGGAGTTAATTATTCCGATGGTCCAATCTTAAAAAAAGCAGTAGAAATTATTAACAACACTATCCATTTAGAGGGATACCTAAGACTTGGCCAATTAAAAGAAAAAATTGGTCATTTGGTAGTCAGTACGGAATCAAATGAGGGAATCTTAATCGAGGATGAAATAAATTCAAGTGCTCTAAGAATATATAGTCAAGAATCTCTATTATTAACTAGGACTAATGGTAGAGAGAGACTTCAAACTAGTCGTGTCCTGGATATAATTAATAGCTGGATTGATATTAAAAAATAACAGCTAAACTTTTTATACTACTTAACACGTATATACTTGCAAAAAGCCAATTTCTAGACTAAGCTTATGCTATAAAGTAATTGATCGTGGATTTGTATTGTGTTAAAAATATTTCGAAATTATTATAATTCTATTAGGCATTATTTAAGTAAGCAAAGTTCAAAAAAATGGATACCAATTGTTGTATTACTAGTTTTGATAATTATATTTACTATTGCTATTCTTCAAAGGAAACAACCCATCAAACCACAATCCTCCAATCTAACTAAGCAACAACAGTTTAATTCTCAGATTGCAGATATGAAGCAAAAATATGAAACTACTAAAAATATTCCTCAACCAACTCCTGCCGAGCAGCTTCAAATTATTGAAACTCAAATTAAGAGTCAAAAAAATCCTAGCTCCAATACAAATAATCTAGATCTTTATGTACAAGCTGCGATTCTTGCTCATCAGCTTGGCTTGTCATCAGCTAAACAGTACGCATTAACAGCATTAAATTTAATGCCTAAAGACCCAAGATCTCGCGATGCAGTAGCAGGATCTATTAACAGTATGCAAATAATAAGTAAGGGTAATTGATTGTGAATAATCAAGATCTATATATTAAAAATAAAAGACTTATTTTTTCTGTTCTAGTTTTTTCTGTTCTATTAACTATCTTTTTCATTAAGCCTGGATTTGCTGCTGCTGCTGGTAGAACCGACACTTCGACAATTTGTCACACAAGAATTGCTCTCGCTGCTTCAGGCACTATGGCTGACGGCAATCCATTTGTGTCTTTACAATATGGAGTGGTTGGTGATCAATATGCAAGGAATGCATTATTATTCGGTGGACCTATTAACGAGCCAGGTTCACGCATTCAAAGTGATAATTGTGCTCTTAATGATAACGGTCTACAATACTTACGAGAAAATTTGCTTTGGCCCGACGGTAAAAGTATAGACCCAGGTAATATATTCTACCAAAATGCACTTAACTCATTTGCAGGCACAACTGGATATACTGTATCTAAGGTATATCTCGGTATTCCATCTAATCAAATTATTGGAAACGCTGGGTATAATGCAGCATCTACATTAGACCAATATGCTACCCTAGGAGTCAACGACGGAGCTTGTATTGCAGGCCAACCTTGTGCCGCCGGTTCTAGTGGTAGATCTTTTTATGGCATTACTAATTGTCTTGGATCTTCTTGTAATAACAATGCCGATGTGTATGGAATCGTTAATGATGGTGGACTAGCTCAAATTAATGGTACAGCTGTTTGGTGTGTTGGATATGACACGACACCAATTTGTAGAGGTGATGTTTCGAGTGTATATGGTGGTGGAGGAGATTTTGCGGGATATCTAGTGAATCAAAATTTTTCATCTTCAGTAGGCGGTAGTTTAACAGCCGGCCTTCAAAACTATAATCCACTAGATAATCTCAGTAACATCAATAAAGATTTGAATACCGGCAATACTTACCAATCTGATGTGCAGAATAATACGCCAATCGAGACCGGCAAAGATGCTTTTAAATTCGTTCAATTCGGAGTGAATACCAGAGATAGATTAACTTCTGGATTATCATGGGGTAAATGTCTTAATGCTGCTCCCTATGATTCCCCATGTACAATTGCAAACGGTGTGCCCAATAGTCTTCCAAGTGAACCGAGCGGCGACTTGTCGGAGGATGCTGCTACAATATTCACTTATGAACTTCAGCCTCCTCCAGAAGTATTCACCTGTGGTGCATCATCGATAAGCTCTAATCCCGTAGTTCAAGGTTCAAGCGTTAGCTTTACCGTTAATGTCAATGCTAGTAGTAGCGTATCGGCTTCGGGGGTGGTTACAGTTACGGTTACCGACCCTTCTGGCGTCCAAAGCACATACAACATTAATGTTAGTGGAACTAATACACTTTCCGGTACTAGTGGTATTTTTACATTAACGAATGTCGGAAGTTATTCATATTCATGGAAGTTTGCTCCTAATCCTGTATCAGGCTATACAGTTACCAACAATGCTACAAATTGCCCTGGCCAAATCTCTGCACCTGGTCCCAACTGTCCTCCAGGAAGTAATGGAGTTTATCCTAATTGTCATATTGTTTTTTCTGTAGTCTCCGAGCCCACTATCTCCGTCAATGGCGGAGATGTAGTAGCAGGTAGCATCATAGATTCAAACGTCACAAACTGCACTGACCCTTACCCTGACACTAATGGGGATGGAATCTTTACCTACAACCTTGGAGCTACTGGTAGCTACTTAGGATCTGGAACCTCA
>Ga0194055_10000199_pt1 | contig 46882 bp, 50 predicted proteins | sample SepL449m_MetaG_FD_155482 | JGI IMG/M metagenome (GOLD analysis project Ga0194055, IMG submission 155482) | Anoxic zone freshwater microbial communities from boreal shield lake in IISD Experimental Lakes Area, Ontario, Canada - Sep2016-L442-9m | ecosystem: Environmental > Aquatic > Freshwater >... | reverse complement strand
CTTGAAGAAAACATAGTCATAGTTTCAGGATTACCCCGCTCTGGCACCTCTATGCTGATGCAGATGTTGGCAGCTGGAGGCTTACCGATCTTAACTGATCAACTCAGAGAAGCTGATGACAATAATCCTTTGGGTTACTATGAACTAGAGCAGGTTAAAAAACTTGCCGAAGATAGCAGTTGGCTAGAAGGAGCCAATGGCAAAGGGGTCAAAATCATAGCTCAACTTCTGCCTAAATTACCACCAAAGAAAAAATATCGCATTATCTTCATGCAAAGACCAATGACAGAAGTGATCGCCTCTCAAGAAAAAATGCTCCAAAAACTCAACAAAACTGGGGGCAATATTGCCAAAGATAAATTAGCCCAAGTTTATATCAGAGATCTTCAAAAAATCTTGAATATGATCAACCAATATCCAGATATTGAGGTGCTCTATATCAACTATCACGATGTAGTTAAAGATCCTGCTTCTGCTAGCAATCGTATTAATCGTTTTCTAGGAGGAGAACTAGATCAACAGGCAATGGCTTTGGCTGTAAAACCCGAACTTTGGAATCAAAAAGCCCAAGCTGTTAGATGAACTTTGACAAGCTGTCGTTTGACAAATAATTGCCAGCAAAGAATAATCAAGTTAAGTTATACTTTATCGAAATCATATAGAGAGTGGACCTGATGAAAAAGCTATTATTGGCAATTCTTTTATTGATGGGGTTTACTAAACCTGCTCTAGCTCATATTTTTTGGTCACCATCTACTTCAGGGCAAACTAGTTTTCCACTTTGGCTGGCTGAATTTGCTGAAGCAGAATCTATTGTCTATGATCTCAAGGGTTTAACCAACGGTCAAAATAATACACCTAACGTCACCACCTATGACACAAGTGGTCAAATTATTCCCAACAATGTATATGATGCCAATGGAAATATTTTTTCTAGTGTAGATTTATCAAGCAATCCAATTGATATCTATGATATAAATGGCAACTTGATTACTCCTGCAGATGGCACAAAGCAAAGTCCAGTTACTGTCGTTCCCTCTCAAGTTAATTTAGGAGCTATCTCAGCTACATTTGATGGTGGTTATTGGGCACAAGATCCATCCATGGGTATGGATACAGAACATAATCCTAGTGATTACCTAGGTTTTCTAACCCCAGCCCAACAACAAGAATATGGCTATTCTAATATAGTACAAGAGCTAAAATTCACCGAAGCTCTCTACAATGGTTTCTCTCCCAAGGTCAATAATAGTTTTTTTAACTTACCATTAGAAGTTATCCCTCTAGCAAATCCTTTTGAGCTTTCAGCTGGAAGTTATTTACCAGTTGAAATTAGTCTTTATGGAAAAACTGTCAGTGGGGATGATCCAAATCTGGAGGTTTTAGCAGGTTACAACGGAGATCCTATCAGCTCAGAACCAGGCTCAAATATATTCCAAATCCCTATCGAATCTTTTGGACTAGCACCGCTTGAAGTTGATTATGCTTATCAAAGAGGAGTTGACCAAGTTGAAGTCTTTCTCTCTACTAGTTTGACTGCCTTTGTGCCTGAATCTTCCCAATTACCCGCTACTATTTTGACAGCGGTAACTCTAGTTTTTTTTAATCGCTATCGCAAGAGAAATTAAATGGAAAATAAAGAGAAAAACCAATCTCTTGAGCAGTTAAATCAAGCTGATTTTATTACTCTTTGCATCTATGGATTGAGTTTTCTTTCTGCTTTGCTGTTTTTATCATTACCATTGGTTAATCTTCTCAATCCAAGCCCTTGGCAGCGCTCAATAGGGACTATTCACAGCCTAGGAGCCCTCAGTACAACCGTGATAGCAGCCTATACAGGACATTTAGCTTTTCCACTAGCTAGGCGTGTGCGCACTATCTTACCCCAAATACGCACTCTCTCTTTCTGGTCAGCTATTTTGAGTTTTCTTGGAATAGCTACTGGTAACCTGGCTTATATGAGATATCGCGCAGATTTGGCTACAGGTGGGGCTAGGGCTTGGTTAATAGAAAATACCCCTCTTGTGCAATATATTGTGATGGAGTTTCACGAATTTTCAGTACTCTTTATCCTACCAATTAATACAGCTTGCGCCTGGGTTCTTTGGAATTACGGCGATGATATTTTAGAAAAGCGCAACCGCTCCGTCTTGCTGATTACTTGTCTTGCTTTGATACTCTCTATGTTCTTTTCTGTTGGTGGTTTAGTCTCAGGACTTGCTGTAGCCAAAATCAAGGCTCTTTAATTTATTGCTATGGATAAAACAAGATTTTACGAAAAAATTTGGCAAAGCTTAAAATTGTTTCCCACTTTTTTTTCACAAGGAGCAAAACAATCACCCAAATACAATGGCCCAGCTGCTGCCGCGTTTCTATCTACCGGAATTGGAGCTTGGGCAATGATGATTTCTCACCATCTTGCTGATAGTTCAAAAACTATAGATAGTTTTATCTGGTCACTTGGTAGCTGGATTGCTGGCAGTCATAATCCTAGTAAACTCTGGGGTAATATTGGCAGTTATTCAGGTAAAGAAACAATTTTATTAATTTTTTGGTTAGGCAGCTGGTTCGTTCTGCATCAATTTTGGCGCGAGAAAAATATCTCTTCTAGAACGATTTTTTTGGGAATGTTTTTTCTTTTTGTCGTTTCTACAGTTATGACTTGGCATCCTCTGTTTCCTTATTTACACATTATGTAACTATGCCCAGAATTAGAACAACTAAAAAATTCGATAAATATATCTTTATTGTATTAGGAATTTGGTTGGCTTTTTTGCTATCAGCTCTAAGTGCTACATTTAGAGTGAGCCAATCCCCTAAGTTCAATTCTTCTGGCTTCTCTGGAAAATCTCTATAATTATTATAATCTCGAGAATATTCTTCTGAGCAACTATGAGTGATACCCTCTACAATCAAGATTTGCAAAAATGGATAGAACAGACCATAGAGCAATTAAAAAATCAACAATTTGAATCACTTGATGTTGAACATTTGATTGAGGAACTTTTTGATGTGGGCAAGTCCGAACGCAACAGCCTAAAAAGCAATCTAACTATCCTGCTTGCCCATTTGCTCAAACTTAAAGTACAAAAAGATGTTCCTGAATCGATGAAAGGCTCTTGGTATAGTTCCACAATAGAACATCGCCAAAGAGTCTTGAATAATATAGCTGATAGCCCTTCTTTGAGAGCTTATCTAGTTGAAATTATCGATAAAGCCTATCTAGATGCCAGAAAACTGGCCATCAAAGAAAGTAAATTTGCTAGTTTTGGCATAGATACACCAAAAGAGCAAAGCTATCCAAGTCAATGTCCATTTACACTTGAGCAAATTCTCGATGAGGATTTTTATAATTAGCGGATAAAAGTTCCACCTTGGAGATAATCGCGCAGCTGCTGCTGGTTGTCATGTGAGTATAGACCATTGGGCAGATCTTCTCTATTAAAAGCTGCTACTTCTAGTACCTCTTCAGGATCTCTGGTGAGGAGCTGGCCTTGAACCTTTGCCTCAACTAGGATTGAAATTGAATGTATGCGAGGATCTCTTTCAAAAGAAGTATAGACCCCTACCAGGCGCTCAATTGAGACTAATCCCAGTCCAGTTTCCTCTCTCAATTCGCGTTTGAGCGAGCTAGCTAGATCCTCTCCCCAGTCAATGATCCCTCCTGGAAGTCCCCATTGTTTGGTATCACTGCGTCTAATCAGGACGATTTTATCATCAGGTAAGCGAGCTATAATCGTCACCCCAGTGATAGGGTGACGAAAGATAATTTTTAGTACAGGTTTGATGAAATACCAGGGATGTTGCATAGATCAAGAAGATTGCTGCAGAAGAGCAATAGCATCTTGTAGCTGCTGGCGAACCTGCTCAAAGCCGGTTCCACCATAGCTGTTACGAGCTGCCACTACCTGCTGCGGAGCGATTGCACTATAGATATCAGATTCAAAGGCAGTATGGATCTCTTTCCATTGCTCTAGGCTGAGATCTTTTAGTAACTTCCCAGAGGCGAGGGAATGCTTAACTGCCTTACCTACTAAATTATAAGCTTCGCGAAAAGGGATCCCTTTTTGAGCTAGATAATCTGCTACATCAGTAGCATTAGAGAAATCCTCATTGACCGCTTGATTAAGCCTATTGATTTTAAATTCTATACCCTCTTCTAGTAGGATTGTCATAGCTTCTAGGGAAATTTTCACAGTTTTGACCGCATCAAATACTGCTTCTTTATCTTCTTGTAAGTCTTTGTTATAGGCTAGGGGTAAACCCTTCATCATCACCAATAGAGCCTGGAGATGTCCAAAGACTCGGCCAGATTTACCCCTAATCAATTCGGGAACATCGGGGTTTTTCTTTTGCGGCATGATGCTCGAACCAGTAGCACAGCTATCGGTCAGAGAAATAAAGCCAAATTCCTGGCTAGCCCAAAGAATCATCTCTTCACTCAGACGGCTCAGATGCACCATGATTAAACTGCAGGCGTTGAGAAATTCAATAGCAAAATCGCGATCACTGACTCCATCTAGGCTGTTGGCGTAGACCTGGTCAAATCCTAAAAGCTCCGCGCTGTAATGGCGATCAATAGCAAAAGTTGTACCGGCTAAAGCCCCGCTACCTAGAGGACAGGTATTGGTTCTGTTGCGAACTTCGCTCAATCTTTGCCAATCCCGCTCAAGCATCTGGAAATAAGCCAGTAAATGATGAGCTAAAGAAACAGGTTGGGCTCTTTGCAAATGAGTATAGCCGGGAATCAAAGTTTCTACATGTTGGCTAGCTTGCTTAACTAGAGTAGATTGTAAATCTCTCAGATATTGTTGGATTTGGCTGATTTGATCACGCAAGTAAAGCCTCAGATCTGTGCCTACTTGATCATTGCGTGAGCGAGCAGTATGCAATTTCTTACCAACATCTCCAATGATTTCAGTAAGTCTTCTTTCTACTGCAAAATGCACATCTTCTTGCTCAATCCCAGGGTTAAAATTTCCCTGGCGGTATTCTTGGCGGATTTGCTCTAGACCATCGACAATCTGTTGAGCTTCCGTAGGCGAAATAATACCAGTATGAGCCAACATGCGAGCATGGGCTATAGAACCTGTCAAATCGTACTCAATTAACTCAATATCGAAGCCTATGCTGGCATTGAAGATAGCAATTGCAGGATGCAAACTTCCTTCGAAACGATCACTCCATGCTTTGTTCTTGTTCACAGTAGATATTGTTTAGAGGGTGAGTTTAATAACCGGTAAAGATTCTAAAAATATAACCCAAATCAAATCAGATGATAAAAAAATCATCTCATTCTATTTGTACTATGACAACTGTCATATCGTCAGTATTTTGATTTGTCATACCAGTAAAACTATCAATGCGCTCAAAAAGTGTATCCAGAATCTCTTGTGGTTGACAACCTTGCTTGGCGTTAAATTCCAAAATACTGATTAGGTTGTCTTCCTCAAAACGGTCCCCATGTCGATTAGCCGCCTCAGTAATACCATCTGTATAATACAAAATAGTATCGCCTACCGAAAGTTTGATCTTGGCATCTTCGTAATGAGAATAAGGCTCAAGTCCAATTACTACACCATTGGTATCCAAATGAAGAATTTTTTGGGTCTTGGCGTGCCACATTAAAGGGGGATTATGGGCTGCATTGCTATAGCGCAAAGTGCTACTACTAGGATCATATTCTGAATAAAAAAGCGTGACAAAGCGATGGGCAGTTTCCAAATCCGCATACATTACCTGGTTGAGATGCTGCAAGACCTTAGCCGGACTATGACGGTTGAGAACTTCGGCTCTGAGCATTCCCCTAGTCATAGTCATAATTAGCCCAGCTGAGAGGCCTTTGCCCATCACATCCCCAATGACAATACTCCAAGGGACCTTGGGGTTAGCCTCTGATTCTTCTTGGCTATGTTGATCATAATCAGTAGGGATGAAATCATAATAATCTCCGCCAACTCTATCGGCAGTACGGCAGCGGGCAGCAATTTTGATACCCTTGATAGTGGGGCATTGGGGTGGAAGCAGACGACGTTGGATTTCTGAAGCGATTTCCATCTCCTTGTCCTGGCGTACCCGAGAGCGCAGATCCATAGTCAGCTCATGATTTGCTATAGCCACAGCGCTTTGATCGGCAATTAGATGTAATAACTTGCGCCTTGTTTGGGTCCAGACATAATTTGAATCCCTGCTAAAAATGTAGATTCTACCCCTTTGGATATTATCAATCAGTATAGGAGTGCTATATAAGCGCACTCTAGGGCCTAGGCTTTGTTTGAGATTTCCATCGAGCAAGGTTGTAATTTCTATGCTCTCGGATTTCTCATGGTTGATTTGATTAATAATTTTCTCGATGGTTTGGCGGATTTCTTGAGAGCGCTCAGAATTGTTGTCATAGAGATGCTCTAGTGTAATTTGCCGCTGCTTGCTAAATAATAATAGAGCAGCGCTATCAGCTTCAGTTACTCTAGCTGCCATTAAAGGAGCTAACTCCAAAACTTGGTCGATATTTTTAAAACTTCTCAAAGCAAAACCAAGAGAGCTCAATAAATTTTGCACCTTATTTTGTTCACGATAAAGACCTGAAACCAGTTCTTTTAACGCTGAAACCAGTGTCGTATCTGTTTGAGCTGTGATTTTGCCAGGAGGGGTAATAGCCACAATAAAATTATTATTACTCTAAAAATGTTTTAACCATTCCATCTGGTAAAAGCACTAGACGTATTGTAGCGGTTTCTTTATTAGAAAGAGGAGAAACAAAAGGTTGATTAAGAGCGGGCATAGTTATCTGATTTAGATAAATACTAGCACTGCGCCCTAAAGGTATGATCCCAATGATGGCACCTTGGGGATTAATTTGCAGACGGTATTCCAAAGTATGCTCTAAATTTTGGGGCACTTTCCAGTTTTTTTGGAAATATTCGCGAACTTCCCTTACCTGGACAATTGTATCTAAAAGGTAGGTAGATTCCAATGGATGCTCATCAACTTTAGCAATTCTTTCACTTGTTAATGCTGGTGGAGCTTCATTTTTTAGAGGAGCAGGCAGAGAAAGCTCATTGTTATTAGCAGCGGTGGTAATCGTCTCTGCTGAAGGGTATATAGCCATATTTACAGGCGCTTGAGGTTGATTCTCAACAATTTTTGGTGAGGGAATAACTACTACCGGCGGCGGGGCTATTGCAGTTTGCATAGCTAGAGTGGGAGGCACCACCAAATTAGATGGTATAGGCTTAGGGCTTGGCAATTGACTAGGGGCAATCACAGGAAATTCATTTTTAGTGGAAGTTATTTTTTTAGAGATAGTCGGAGAGGAAGTTTTTTTGCTAACTTTGATACTATGGCGCCACCAGTAAAGACCAAGTAATCCTAAACCTACAATTAAGGATATAAGGGCGATTTTTGCTGCTTTATTTTGACTAGCTTTTGGTTTGGTTCCAGAGAGCTCATATTGCTCTAGAGCATCAACTAAATCAAAGAGCTGACTGGTACTTAGGTTGATAGAATTACGCGAAAACTCCAAATTTCTAAAAGATAACAGATGCTTCAAACCTTCTTGCCTGTTTAAATGAAGTAAGCTTCCTTGATGAGTAAAAGAGAGATTTTTGAGTGGGTCTTTTAGAAAGAGCTGAAGATATTCCTTAACTGTTTGGGATAATTCTGGAAGTTGGGAAGGTTCACCTTGGATACTCACTTGTTCTTCTTGGGAGAATTTGGGATCATCAAAATTTAGAACAAAATGTGGCGCTTTTGTTTGAGCTGACTTTTCCCAAATTTCCAAGCTGCAAGTAGGGGGAGTAAAGCGTTTAATCGGATATTTTTCTTTAGAAAACATAGATTTAATTTTAAGTTAAAGAGCTAAAAGCATCTGCCAAAGCCGAAGATGACCTTTGCTACTGCTGTAAAATAACAACTCTACCAACAAATTTAAAGCTATCTCTTCTGGTGGGTCTTGACGGTAGAGATGGGCAAAAGAATCCAGATAGTCTGCCAAAAGCTCCGATTCTCTGACATTAGGGCTGAATTGCTCAAGCGATTCAACAGAGCGGCGAATTACATCTCGATATTGTTTGGCCAAATAACAGATAATTAAAACAAGAGATTTGATAGTTTCTAGATCTAGTTGCTTAGAGGTTTGATTGTCAGGTTGGAATCGCCAAAGTTGCAAAAAATCAGCGCTCGAGCGATTTAGAGCTAATGACTCTACTGCTTGGGTAATAGATTGCGATCCAATCTTGGCTAGTGACTCTAAAGCCAATAGAATCAGATCTAGATGAGTTTTGAATCTGACTAGTTGTAATTGATCTATTGGCGCTGTGGTTAAGAGATCTGATGTTTTGTAATTTGACAAAAATGTTTCCCCAAGCTAAACCCTATTGTTGTCTCAATTTTAAAGCCATTTTTGGAGTATTTAATGACCATAGCAGCTCCTGTTGATGAAGTAATCAAACAAAATCTAGAACAATTTCTCTTGGTTTTGAGTGTATCGCTTGGTGTTGCGACCATTTCGCGTATTTTCAGTTGGCTAAGACAAATTCCCTATACCCTTTTGCTGGTAATTGTCGGCTCGGTGCTCAGTTTTGTCAATATTCGTTTTGTCAATCTCTCACCTGAGTTGATTCTGGAGATCTTTTTGCCTCCTTTGTTGTTTGAAGCAGCCTGGAATGTCCGTTGGCGCGAGCTCAAGAACAATAGCCTACCTGTTGCTCTTTATACTGTTGGTGGAGTCTTGATCTCTATCGCTGTCATCGGTTTTGCACTCAACCAATTTACTAATTTACCTCTGCCGATTGCTCTTTTAGTCGGAGCAAGCTTATCCACGACAGATCCTGTCTCGGTGGTGGCTCTCTTTCGTGAGGTGGGGGCTAGCAAACGCTTAACAGTTCTGATGGAGGGCGAAAGTCTTTTCAACGATGGAGTAGCAGTTGTGGCTTTTGTCATCCTAGTGGATCTGCCCTTTGGAGTGACTAGTTTTACTGTAGAAGATACTCTTGCTCGTTTTTTGTTGTTTGTTGGGGTTGGTGTGGCTGTAGGCTGCGTGGTGGGCTTTGGCCTTTCCTATCTGACTCAGCGTTTTGATTTACCGGTAGTAGAGCAGTCAATCACTCTGGTTTCAGCTTATGGTACTTATTTATTAACCGAAGAGCTCGGCGGTTCTGGAGTTATTGGCGTAGTTCTAGTAGGTTTAATCCTGGGAAATTTTGGCTCCAGGATTGGCATGAATCCACGCACTAGGTTATTAGTATCAGAATTTTGGGAATTTTTGGCTTTTTTAGTAAATTCGATTGTTTTTCTATTAATTGGCGATCAGATCAAGATCTCCAGCTTGGCTGATAATTTTAATCTGATTGTAGTTGCAATTATAGCCACACTTTTGAGCCGCGCAGCTGCGATTTATCCCCTTTCAGCTTTGAGTAATCTAATCACCAAAAAAGATATTAATTTGCGAGAGCAAACTGCCCTATGGTGGGGCGGGCTGCGTGGCTCTGTCTCTATAGCTCTGGCTTTGAGCGTGCCGGCTATTTTACCGGGCAGACAAGCAATCATTGAGACTGTCTTTGGTGTGGTTCTTTTTACTTTACTATTTCAGGGGATTACCACCAAGTTTGTCTTGAATAAATTGGAGCTTGTTGGCGATGAACCGATTCGACAATCCTATGAAGAGCTATTGGCTAAAAGACTGGCTATGCAAAGAGTTCTTGATTTTCTAGAAAAAGCAGATTACAACAGCCTTGAGCCTAATTCTGAAATTTATGCTCAAAGAAAAGAATTAGTAAAAACAAAACTAGAGCAAGTAGAACAATCAATAAACCAATTGCAAAATGATCATCCTGAAATTAAAACCTTGGATTTTGAACAACTAGCTGAGCAACTTTTGAATATCGAAACCGATACTTATGCAGAATTGATTCGCTCTGGCCGCTTGGATAGCAATCCCTATCCTATTCTCAAGGAGATTATAGCTGATTCTGAGGTGGCTGGATGAATGTGGGAGTTTTAGTTGGTGTTAGCAGCGCGGCTGTGGTGGAGTTTTTGGAAACTGCCGCTATTGCCTATGCTATTGCCAGAGCTGGCTATCATAGAGAGGCCTATTGGGGAACTATCTCAGGCTTGGCTATAGTAGGGCTTGGTTCTGCGCTTTTTGGCAAGGGTCTGCAATTGGTTCCACTTCAGCTTTTGCAAATAGTCATAGGCTTAAGTTTGCTGTGGTTTGGCTGGGGCTGGGTGAAAAAATCGACCCTCAGACAAATTCAGCATAAAAGAGCTGGCTGGATTATAGATCCTCTCAAATCTGAGCATATTGTTCTGGAGAATAAAACTGCTGGTTTTAGCAAGCTCAATTTTTTCTTGATGACCAAAAGCGCGGCTCTTGAGGCTTTGGAAGTAGCAATAGTGGTAGTGACCTTGGGTTTGGCTTCTCATGCCTGGAAAGAGGCAATAGTAGGAACATTGTTGTCTTTAATTTTGACCATCGCTCTAGTCTATTTGCTCCATGGTTATTTAGTAAAAATCCCTGAAGTTTTGATTAAACTTGCCGCTGGGATATTGTTGATGGCCTTTGGCAGCTTCTGGTTAGGCGAAGGGATGGGGATAGCTTGGCCTGATTTAACCCTGTTGTTATTAGTTTTTGTATATGGCTTGCTCTGTTTTTTGTTTATTCGCTGGAAAACAGTAGCCTAATTGTGGCGTTTTTCTGCTAAAAATGAAAGGAATATGAAAAGTGTAACTGTGATGCTCAAAGAAGAAACGGGCTTTAGAAAAGTCTTTTTATCTACTTTTGTGACTATCTTTCTAGCCGAGATAGGCGATAGAACCCAACTGGCTACACTTTTGCTCAGCGCCCAATCCCATTCACCTTTGGTAGTATTTGCCGGCTCATCAATTGCTTTAGTAGCCACTAGTTTGATTGGGGTAATCATTGGACGCACTCTAGCGGGCAGGCTTTCTCCTAAAGCTTTAGATATAGCTATTGCTATTTTGTTGTTAGTGATAGCCGCTCAGTTACTCTCTGATGTAGTACAATATTAATTTTTATGAATTGGCAACTTTTTGGGTTAACTTTTTTGACTGTTTTTTTAGCCGAAATAGGAGATAAAAGCCAGCTGGCAGCTATAGCTCTTAGCGGATCTTCTAGCTCACCTAGAGCGGTATTTTTAGGCTCAGTAAGCGCCTTGATCCTCACTAGTTTACTGGGGGTGATTATTGGAGCGAGCATGTCCCAATTTCTCCCAGAGCGTCTTCTCAAAGCCATGGTAGCTATCGGCATGATGCTGATAGCCCTCAAGTTGCTTTGGGTCTCCTCTGGAGATGAGCTAAGTTAGTTAATTCTTCTCAGGCTCTAAACCAACTCCCACCGGGGCAATAGACTGTAGCTGCAATTCGGGATGATCGTCTATCACCTGCTGCATATTCCATTGATTTCTAAATAGCAGAACCGGTCTACCCCAACTGTCTTTAAGCGTCAGACTATTAAAGAGTTTGCCAGCTTGATTGAGCATGTCCCAACCACTTCTTACCCAGCGAGCCAGGCTATAAGGCAGGCTTTCTAAAGTAGTCTCAACGCCATACTCATTGAGCATACGAAACTGAACTACTTCAAATTGCAACTGACCAACTGCTGCCAAAATAGGTTCTCTTTTAAATTGGTCTAATGAATACATAATTTGGACTGCGCCTTCTTCGGCCAGCTCCTGAATCCCTTTTTGGAACTGTTTAAATTTGGAGGGATTAGGGTTGCGCAAGTAGCAAAATAATTCAGGTGAAAAGCAGGGTATCCCTTCGTATTCAAGCTTTTTACCCAAATAGATAGTATCGCCAATAGCAAAAACTCCCGGATTATTCAGACCAATCACATCGCCAGGATAGGCTACATCAATTGATTCTCGATCTTGGGCAAAGAGTTTTTGGGGTCTAGATAGCCTGACTACCTTGCCGGTTCTGGCATGGTTGACTGTCATATCCTTTTCAAACTTACCTGTACAGACGCGAATAAAGGCCACCCTATCGCGGTGTTTGGGGTCCATATTAGCCTGCAATTTAAAAACAAAACCACTAAATTCTGGATAGGTTGGCTCTAGAATGCCAAGGGAAGACTGTCTAGCTTCCGGTTTGATTCCATAATCTAAAAAGGTCTCCAAAAATAACCTAACTCCAAAATTATTCATCGCACTGCCAAAAAAAACAGGAGTGAGCATTCCCTCATGCACCATTTCTAGATCAAATTGACCGCCAATTTCTTCAATGATCTCTAATTCTTCTTGGAGTTGATTGTAAAGCTCACTGCCCAGGTAATCTTTAACTTGAGGATCATCTTTTGCCAGGACTATTTCAGGAGCTTCTTTAGCACCATGAGTGACTCTTTCATAGAGATAGTAAGCTTGATGATAACGATCATAGACTCCCCTAAAGCGATCCCCCATGCCGATAGGCCAGTTGACAGCATAGGTCTTAAGCCCTAATTCCTGTTCAATTTCATCAAGCAATTCTAAAGGTTCCCGGCTGGGCCTATCTAGTTTATTGACAAAGGTGAAAATGGGTAATGAGCGAAGACGGCAAACTTCAAAAAGTTTACGAGTCTGGGGTTCTAAACCTTTGGCCGCATCGATTAGCATCACTGCATTGTCAGCAGCAGCTAGGGTGCGGTAGGTATCTTCACTAAAGTCCTGGTGACCGGGTGTATCTAGAAGGTTGATTTGGTAATTATTATACTCAAACTGTAAAACGGTCGAGGTGATAGAAATACCCCTTTGTTGTTCCATTTCCATCCAGTCAGAGGTTGCTTTTCTTTGCGATCTTCTGGCTTTAACTGCGCCAGCTTCATGTATGGCACCACCATAGAGCAGAAGTTTTTCTGTCAAGGTTGTTTTTCCTGCATCTGGGTGAGAAATTATCGCAAAATTACGTCTTTTGTTGACTGCCTGGAAGAGCTCGGTTTCTATATCTGTTGTCATATTGTTAGCAAATACCTAAACTCCATTCTAACAAGGCTATGGTGATACAACGGTAGAAATATTGCTGACATAATTTTCCAAAATCCGTTAAAGTAAATATAAAGTTAGCATACGAACTCGTTAGCTCATGACCTTTTCATCTTCGTGCGGTGTCTCAGAACTGCCTTTATTTCCCCTACCTGATGTTGTTCTATTTCCCAACCGGCCTCTTCCTCTGCATATTTTTGAATTTCGCTACAGAATAATGATCAACACCATTTTGGAGGAGAATTGCCGCTTTGGTGTACTGATGAGCAACCCAGAAAACGGCGATATTGCAACTGTTGGTTGCTGCGCTGAGATAATTAATGCCCAGCGCTTACCCGATGACCGCTTCAAAATTGATACATTAGGTCAGCAGCGCTTTAGATTGCTGCGCTATATCCGCGAAAAGCCCTATTTAGTGGGTTTGGTCGAATGGATAGAAGATACACCACCTACTGAAGATCTCAGACCCTTGGGCCAGCAAGTAGAGCAGTTATTGCGCGATGTGGTCAGGTTACATGACAAGCTCACTGATCAAAAACGTGGCCTTCCTGATGATCTGCCCTCACTCCCTCTAGAGCTTTCTTACTGGATTGCTGGAAACTTGCAAGGAGCTCCTGCTGAGCAACAATACCTTCTAGACACTCAAGATACAGCAGCTAGGCTGCGTAGAGAGTCGGAAATATTAACTTCAACCAGGAACTACTACGCGGCAAGCACAGCCTTAAAAGAGGCTCTCTCTCAACAATAGCTAGTTTTTAGAGAGCCATTTTTGACTATTTAATCTCTGCAAGATATAAAGCACTAGTATATCTAGGGTAGCCTTGCGCTCATCGATCATAAATGATTCAAGAGTGCTCGCTTGCCCTCCAGCAGAGGAAGAGAAGGCTTTTCTGCCGGATATACTCTCATCTAGAAAGTAAATATTAAACTGATGCCCATTACCAAAGCGGCCAATCAGTTGAGAACATGAACTGCCGCTGTTCATCAGGATAGGTCCACTCTCAAAAGAAAGTTTTACCCCATCGATTTGTTCTTTTTCCAGAGCTGTAGCTACAGCAGGCAGTAGATGCTCTTGGGCAAATTGAGGCAGGGGTTTATCTTCAATAGCTGGGGGCTTGGCTTTGGGGGCAGCTGCTGCTGCTGGGGCTTTAGTTTCTTCAGTCATGGCTCTTTTAGGTTGGGAGATTAAACAATATTTTAGAGTAAAACGTTCATTTTGGTTTTTGGGCGATTACAGTACGATGACGTGGACTATTGGCAATAATTAGCACCTCAACAAAACCGGCTTTAGTCAAACTAGAGGCAAAATCAAGTGTGAAATATTCATCGAGATGAGGCTCAGTACTTTTAAGCAAAGTCAAGATATAGGCCGGCATTTCTCTATAAATACTAGATTGCGGATTCATATCCATCATGGCAAAGTAACCACCTGGCTTGATTAATCGATATGACTCTTGGAGAATTTCTAAAGTTGGTCTTTGGGGCAATTCATGAAAGAGCAAAAAGGCAGAAACTAAATCATATGAACTTTCTTCTAGTCCAGTAGATTCAGCCAAAGCATGTATCCATTGAATTTCCTTAATTTGCTCTTTTTGAGCTCTATGTTGAGCTACCGAGAGATAATAAGGGGAAAGATCTAAACCAGTTAGCTGAGCTTGAGAATAGACCTTTTGGAGAGCAAAGGTGCTCATTCCTACGCTGCAGCCTATATCTAGAACATTGTGCGGTTGATCTTTAATATATTTAATTAAATTTTCATGGTAACTATCTCGCAATTGAGCATCACCATCTGCTTGCGGATTTTTGTTGCCACTCCAGATAGTCGAATGAACTGTCAGCGCGGCACTTTCTACCTCCCAAGCAGGCTCCCAGTCCAAATTTCCTTCAGGATAGGCATGAAATGGCAAGGTGTAATAGGCGGGATAGTTCAAATCTTGATTTTGGATCCCATCAAGGCTCCAGTTTTGAGATTTTAAATGCTCTACATTGGCGATCCAGTTGACCCCAATTTTACCTGCGCGCTGAATCATCATATCTCTAGCTCTTTGTCTGGCAAGATTGGCTATAGGCTTGATGTCCAGTACTTTATTGACCAGGCTGGAGGCTAAATTAAATTGATTATTCTTGTTTTTCATGGATTTATTGGTTCTAACACTGGCTCTGCTTCTTCTTCTATAGGCTTATGATCAAAAACCATTTTATCTTGCTGATAGTCTATCCAAATTACATCACCTGAATTAAAGGTATTTTCTAAGATCTTGGTGGCGATGGGGTTTTCCAATTCTCGCTGTATAGCTCTTTTGAGTGGACGGACTCCATAGACTGGATCGTAGCCGAGTGTGACAATTCTATCGAGAGCAGATTCAGAAATTTCCAGGCTCAGTTTCTGCTGGCTGAGCAAATTAGATAGCCTTTGCAGTTGAATCAAGACTATTTGACGCAACTGTTCACTTTTGAGAGTTTCAAAGACAATCAGCTCATCAATCCTGTTGAGAAACTCGGGCCTAAAGTGCGCCTTGAGAGATTCCATGACTTTAGAGTTTCTGGTTTGAGTATCATCGATATTTAGTATAAATTCACTACCAATATTGCTGGTCATCACAATAATCGTATTGCGAAAATCTACTACTCTTCCTTGCGAATCGGTTATCCTGCCATCATCTAGTACCTGTAATAATATATTAAAGACATCTGGATGAGCCTTTTCCACCTCATCGAGCAGCACTACAGAATAAGGACGCCTTCTGATTGCTTCAGATAATTGACCACCTTCTTCATAGCCAACATAGCCTGGAGGCGCTCCTACTAAACGGGAAACGGCATGTTTTTCCATATATTCAGACATATCAATGCGCACCATGGCCTCTTCTGAATCAAAGAGCAATTGAGCTAAAGCTCTAGCTAATTCAGTTTTGCCAACACCAGTTGGTCCCATGAACAAAAAAGAACCTATAGGCCTACTGGGATCTTTCATACCAGCTCTAGCTCTTCTGATAGCAGCTGAGACTGCAGAGATGGCTTCTTGCTGACCAATGACTCTTTTGGCTAGAAAACCTTCAAGTTGGAGTAATTTCTGACGCTCTGATTCTAGTAGTCTGTTGATGGGAATACCCGTCCAGCGAGCCACTATTTCGGCAATATCGGCTTCTGTGACTTGCTCACGCAAAAGAGTTGACCCAAGAGCTTGAATTTCAGTAAGTTTGGCTTCTTTTTCCAGGATAGATTGCTCTAAAACCTCTAGCTTGCCGTATTTGAGCTGGGCGGCTTTATTGAGATCGTAGGCTCTTTCGGCCTGTTCTATGCCGAGTCTGATTTGCTCTTCTTCTTCTTTGAGGGCATTGATCTCTTCGAGCATCTGCTTTTCAGCTTGCCATTGGGAAGAGAGCGATTTTTGTTTGATTTCCAGCTCTTCTATTTCATGTTTGATCCGCTCAAGGCGCTCTTTAGAAGGTTTATCAACTACTAACCTTTTTTCTTCTCCCAAAATTGAGAGCTCTTCCATTTGTAACTGCATCAAGCGCCGATCTATTGTTTCTAGTTCAGTGGGCTTGGAGGTGATTTCCATTTTCAATTGGGCAGCAGCTTCATCGATCAAGTCAATGGCTTTATCAGGCAGGAAACGTTCAGTGATATAGCGATCTGATAGGGTTGTCGCTGCTACTAGAGCTGAATCAGTGATCTTGACTCCATGATGGACTTCGTAGCGCTCTTTAAGTCCTCTTAAAATCGAAATAGTATCTTCTACTGAAGGCTGCTTGACATAAACCTGTTGAAAGCGGCGCTCCAATGCCGGATCTTTTTCGATATTTTTGCGATATTCATCCAAAGTTGTAGCACCGATGCAGCGCAGCTCTCCTCTTGCGAGCATGGGCTTGAGCAGATTTCCCGCATCCATTGCCCCATCGCGTGAGCCAGTGCCAACTACTGTATGCACCTCATCAATAAAGAGAATAATTCGCCCTTCTGAGTGGGTGACCTCTCTCATCACTGAGCGCAGACGCTCTTCAAATTCACCTCGATACTTAGCCCCGGCAATCAGACTACCCATATCCAGGGAGATTAACTGGCGGTTTTTGAGCGATTCAGGCACATCTCCTTTGACAATTCTTTGAGCTAAACCTTCAGCAATTGCAGTTTTACCCACACCAGGCTCACCAATAAGTACAGGGTTATTTTTAGAGCGGCGCGAAAGGACCTGAATCACCCGGCGAATTTCTTCATCTCTACCGATGACTGGATCAAGTCTGCCTTCTCTGGCGCTTTCGGTAAGATCTTTACCGTATTTACTCAAAGACTCATAGCGCTCTTCCTGGTTGGGATCTGTTACCTTCTGAGTTCCCCTGATAGATCTGATATAGGCTTCAATATCTTGGGGGTCTAGATTAAAAGTTCGCAAACATCTTCTACCAAGCCTTTCATCCTGGGCAAAACCTAACCAAAGATGCTCTACGGAAATATATTTATCCTGCCAGCTTACTCTTGAGGATTCAGCATGATCTAGCATCACATCTAAACCTTTACCCAGGTAAAGCTGATCTACACTGGTGGTTCGCAATTGTCGATTGATAAAGCCCTCAATCTGTTGTTGAAGACGCAGCCCATCGATATTGGCAACAGCTAGTATTCTCTGGGTCAGTCCCTGCTGTTCTAATAAAGCCAGGACGACATGTTCTACCTCTAGGGTTTGATTTTTGTAACGCTTGGCTACTTCTTGAGATTTAACAATCGCATCCCAAGCTTGTTCTGTAAATTTACTAGCGTCGGTTGGCTGCATTCTTGAACTTTTTACTCTATATACTCTCTAAGCTCTATTGTAGCCTTAGTGGGATGACGGCGATTCTTATCCTATTTATATATTGAGTATTTATCCCGATAGCAAACTGATTTTTATTTAGAACTAATAATCTACCATTGATCACTACAACACTTTTTTATTAGAGCGTTCTATGTACAGGACAAAAATTGTAGAGACTGAAGAAAGTCATTATATTTGAGATCTAAATCAGTAAAAATAGAACGAAGAAAATCTAGTCCATAACGAAAAACACTTTTAGCTAGTCGTCCATGTTTTTTAATTTTAATAGGACAATGAGAAGACAACCATTCCCCAGTTTTAATGGCCCAACATAAAGCTAAAGCCATTAAAGCCAGAAGTTTACTCAAACGGTCAGAATCAGTGAAATGAGTCGATTTAAGGCAAAATCCTCTGGTTTTAAAACAACCAAATAAGGTTTCAATGCCCCATCTATGAGCATAATCAGCAATGGCTGTTTCAGGAGAATCGTCAGAAATAACAATTAAAAGTTCGCCGTCTTCTAAGCGTAAAGCTGAAACATAGACAAAACGACCCCAGACCCAACGGCGACCCGATAAAACTGCTCTCTGGCCAACTTGAAGATGAGCAAAAACAATAGAAGCGCTAAGAGCTTGTCGACCATCATGGATTTTGTGATTAGCCTTAATTCTGAGCCTAAAACGAATAACAGGCTCAATCATGAGATAGGTTAACCATTCTTTGCCAATAAATTCTCTATCACCTGCCAGATAAGCTATTTTAGCTTCAGGAAAGATTTTCTGAAACTTATCTAACAAGTCCATCCGTTCTAGACTGTCCGAATTTCCTTTCTTCTCCAACATAGTCCAAACCATTGGATAAGCGATTCCTTGATGTACGATTCCTAACATAAAGATATTGAACCGAATTTGACCAAAAGACCATTCAGTGCGGTCTAGACTTAATACCCAAGGCTGCGGAATGCCCATTAAAGCCACAATTACCTTAGCTATTAGTTCGTAATTTAGCTCAAAGAGTCGGAAAAATCGCTGTAGTCGTTTGTAGCTAGATTCAATCTTCGCCCCATTGCGGAAGCCTGTGGCTAATTCAGCTAGGTTTATTGTCTTGACTCTAATTAAAGCAATAAGAAACAAAGCTAAAAAGTTAAGTCTCGCTCCATGCCATCCTAAAAGGGGTTTCAATGTGTCTCGCAATAGGTTAACTTGATTCATTATTTGTTGGGTTTTATTGATTGTGTGGTAACTTTCTATGAAACCCTTTCCTTGTCCTCTTTGCAACCCCTCCTCTATTTTTTGTCCCGTACAGAGCTGAACCACACAAAAATAACAATTTAACACTATGAAACTCCAATTAAAAGTTCCCAAAATGACCTGTGGTGGTTGTGTAACCGCCATCACTAAAGCGATTAAAACAGTCGATGCTAACGCTATTGTTCAAGGAGATCCAACAACCAAGACTGTCTTGGTGGAAACTCAAGCTCCTGAAACAGCTATTAAAGCAGCGCTCTCCCAGGCTGGCTATCCCGCTAGTTAATCCTGTGTAATTGGTTGGTTCGGACTTAAATTTCAGAGCCTCTCCTCTCGCTGGGTGTCTAATTCTCAGGTTACAAGTACAATGCGCGCTTCTGTTTCCAAGCAAATTAACCTGCACCTCTTAATTCCTCACATTGCCCGAAGTCTAAAGAGATTTACATAAAGCACTAACAAATTCAAACTATAAAAAATTCAAAAGGAAGGTAATAAGATGATCAAAAGAAGAGACTTTTTAACCTTAGGAGCTACAACAGCAGGAACGATTCTACTAAGTAAGTTGGGAGTAGCCCAAAATAATTACTCCAAAAATCAGGTATTAACTAAAAGTTACACTAGTCAAAATGGACTTTTAAATGTTGATTTAGTTGCTAGTAATATAACTTATAAATTAGGAGGACAAGATGCAAATTTAATTGCTTATAATGGACAAATTCCTGGTCCTACATTGGAAGCAAAACCAGGAGATACTGTTCGGATTCGCTTTACTAATAAGTTATCTCAATCTTCAAATCTTCACTATCATGGATTACATATTCCTAACACAGGAAATGCAGATAACGCTTTTTTAGAAGTTCCACCTGGTGAAACTTTTAATTATGAATTTACTCTTCCTAAAAATCATCAAGCTGGAACATTTTGGTATCATCCACACATACATCATATGACAGCAGATCAGGTATTTGGTGGTTTGGCAGGATTATTTATTGTCAGGGGGGAACTTGACGAAATTCCTGAAATAAAAGCAGCAAAAGAAAAGTTTTTAGTTTTACAAGATTTTGCCATAGGAAATAATTATTTATCTCCTATGGCAAAAATCATGGGAAGAGAAGGAAATTTAATTACCATTAGTGGACAAGTTAATCCAACTTTATCTATTCCTGAAGGAGGTTTACTACGTTTACGTCTTCTCAATGCTTCTGCTTCCCGTTTCTATAGATTATCTTTAGAAGAGCATCCTTTTTATTTAATAGCGACTGATGGTGGAGGCATTACTCAACCCGTAGAACTTAAAGAGTTATTATTAACGCCGGGCGAACGAGCAGAAATATTGATTAAAGGAGTTAAAAAAAAGGGTAAATATCGCTTACTAAACCTTCCCTATAATCGTGACACTATGGGAATGATGGGTGAGGGAATGATGGGTGGTGGAATGAATCATAACATGGGAAAACAAAGAAATAATGTCAATACTTCTGAAGTCTTAGCTACTCTAGTTTATCAAGGTTCAATTTCTCCTCTTTCTTTACCTAAAAAAATAATCAATTTAAAAGCATTACCTGAAGCACAAAGTATCAGAAAGATAGAACTATCAATGGGCATGATTCCTGGTCAAGGGATGGTTTTACAGATAGATGGCGAAAGTTTCGATCCTCAGCGCATAAATACCCAAGTAAAATTAAACAGTATTGAGGATTGGGAAATTAGTACTGTAGGTTCACACCTGATGGAACATAATTTTCACTTACATACTTACCCTTTTCAAGTCTTATCTCGTAATGGTCAACCTGAACCTTATTTAGCTTGGAAAGATACAGTTTTAATCAAGCCAAATGAACCAGTTAAAATTCGGGTTAAATTCAGTAATTTTCCTGGAAAAACTGTCTATCATTGCCATATTTTAGACCATGAAGATTTAGGGATGATGGGAGTAATTGGTATAATATAGTTTCATTCTTACTCATTTCTCTGAGTATAGGTATTTGAAAAATTTAGACAGAGTAAACAAAATTATGACAAATAAGCAAATCTTACAAGATTATCAAATTGAATATTGGAATGGGTTCGGTGGCGAACGTTGGGTAGCTGAACATAAAAGAACCGATTTAATGTTGGAGCCAGTAGCATCACTTTTAATGGCTCATGTTAATTTAACTAAAGGAATGACTGTATTAGATATAGGATGTGGTTGTGGTACTACCACCATAGCTTTAAGGGAGCAGGTAGGGACGGACGGAAAAATAATCGGTTTAGATGTTTCTTTACCAATACTAACATCAGCTAAAGAACGTTTAGCTTCATATACTAACGTAGAATTAATTTGTGCTGATGCTGCAACCTATACCTTTGTAGTGCCGCTTGCTGATTTAATATTCTCTCGTTTCGGTGTAATGTTTTTTGGTGACCCAATAGCTGCTTTTACTAATCTTCGTACGGCACTTAAACCAAGTGGACGTTTATTATTTGCTTGTTGGCGAAGTTTTGAAGAAAATCTTTGGGCAAAAATACCCTTTGATGCTGTAGCACCTCATATACCGCCAATAATTCCCACAAATCCAGAAGATCCAGGTCCATTTTCTTTTGCAGATTCTGAACGTGTGACTCGAATACTCACAGAAGCTGGTTTTGTTTCTCCCAGATTAAACCCTTTTGATTTTGCCATGAATTGTTCTCTTGATGGTTCGCTTGATGATGCAGTTGAACAAGCTATGTTAATTGGACCAGCAAGCAGAGCACTTAGAGAACAGTCAGATTCAGTTATTGTTGCAGCCAAAAATTCCCTCGGAGAAGCCCTTGCGCCCTATCAAACTAACGAGGGAGTGATTTTACCAGGTGCAGTTTGGTTAGTTGAGTCATCATGTTAACCCACATTCAAATTTCATTCTAATTTCATTTTTCTATGAAAAACTAAAGGGATAAATCTTAAAACATTTTTTTAATGTTTAATTTCCCAATAAAATACTCACTCTTAACACTATGTAGTCTGTTTCTAACTCTGGTTTCAACGACAACTTTAGCTAATGTTCAGTCGAGTTCTACGCTGACAATAGCCCAAGGTCAGGAGATGATGAAACATGGAAACATGATGAATCACAATATGTCACTAGGACCAAGTGATGCTCAATATGACCTACGCTTCATTGATGCTATGATTATCCACCATCAAGGGGCAGTAGAAATGAGCAAAGAAGCCTTAACAAAATATCAACATCCTGAACTAAAAAGACTTGCTCAAGAGATAATTACTGCTCAGAAGCAGGAAATAGCTCAGATGAAGAAATGGCGACAAGCTTGGTATCCCAAAGCAGGTAGTATTCCTATAGCTTGGCAATCAGAGATGAACCATAGTATGGCTATGACTAGTAACCAAAAGCAAATGATGATGATGAGTATGGACTTAGGGCAAGCAGATGCTAAGTTTGACCTACGCTTTATTAATGCCATGATTCCTCACCATGAAGGGGCTATTACGATGGCAAAAGATGTACTCACTAAGTCTACACACGCTGAAATTAAACAACTAGCGAAAGATATTTTAGCAACTCAACAGAAGGAAATTGACCTAATGAAGAAGTGGCGACAAGCTTGGTATGGTTAATAGTAAACTTTAAGGAGAGCAACAAATATTATGCTTTATACAACCAGAAGTCTTCCTAGAATAACCCTTATCATCTTTTTTACTCTCGCTTCTCCCCCAGTTTTAGCTCATGCTGGACATGGCAACGAGTTTAAAGGACAAAACACTGATATCAATACACCTACCCCAGTTAAAGTCGATCCAAAAACAGCGCAAAGTTTAGGAATAAAAATAGAAGCAGTCAGTAAAAAACAACTCGATATTAGACTGAGAGCAACTGGACAAATTGAAATTTTACCCAACAAAAAAGTTGAGTTGACTGCTCCTATTCCTGGCAGGATAGTTAAGTTACTAGTAGAACCAAATTCATCAGTAAAAGCTGGACAGATAGTTGCTGTTTTAGTCAGTGGAGAACTCGTTGCATTAAGAGTTGAAGCTGCTCAAAAACGAGCAGAAGCTTTATCTAGCTTAAAACAAGCTCAAGCTGATTTAGAGTTAGCTCAAGAAAATTTGGCTCGGCAGCAAAAAATTGCTTCTGCCGAAATCAATCGAACTCAAACCGAAGTTAGTGTGGCCAAAGAAATTTATGAACGTGATAAAAACTTAGCAGAGGAAGGCGCATTAACTCAACGTAACCTACTAGAATCTAAAGCACATTTAGAAACGGGAAAAGCAGAACTAGCTAAAGCTCTTAATCAACAAGAAGTGATTAAAGCAGAAAATGGAATTAGGCGCGCAACAGCATCACTTGAAGCAGCTAAGACTCAACTTCAAATCAGCGATCTTAACTACAAAACTCGTTTACAACAAATTGGTACTATTGCAGATAGCAAAGGATTAGTTGTCGTAAGATCTCCTATTAATGGCAAAGTCTTGGACAGAGAAGCAACACTTGGTCAAGCATTCCAAGATACTGGCGGTAAATTGATGACTATTGTTAATGATGATAAAGTTTTTGTTACAGCTAATATCTATGAAAAAGATTTAAAAGCAGTTAAATTAGGTCAACGAGTAAAAGTAAAAGTTGTGAGTATCTCAAATCGTATTTTTACAGGGACAATTAGCCAAATTGATTCGGCAGTTCAAGGAGATAAAAGAGTTGTTCTCGTCAAGGCTGAATTAGATAATTTTAATAAACAACTAAAAAGCGGACTATTTGCTGAGTTAGAGATTATTACAGACAAAAATTTTACTCCTGTTTTAGCTATTCCAACTACTGCGGTGGTGGAAGCAAATAACAAAAAAATCGTTTATCTCCAAAATGGGGATGCTTTGCAAGCGACAGAAGTAGAATTAGGCAAAACTTCTGGAGATCTAGTTGAAGTTAAAACTGGATTATTTGAAGGAGACTTAATTGTCACTCAACGTGCTCTGCAACTTTATGCTCAATCATTACGCGGTGATAGTAAACATTACCAAGCAGAAGAAGAACAAAAAACACCTTTAAAAACGACTAAAATTTCTGCTGATAAAACTTATTTATGGGTACTAATTTCAGGAATAGTCTTAGCAACTGTCTCGACCATCTCTTTTAGACTAGGTCGTTCTAATCCGAGAAAAAATAAAACAGAAGTTGACTCTGAGGAATCTAAAGAGGTGAATTTTTCTACTGTAACTCAACCAGTTGAAGATACAGATTCTCTAAAACATAAACACTAATTAAATGCCAAAAAATTATGATTAAAAATAAATTTTATAAAAATTAGAGGAAAATAGCCGAAAAATGCTCAACGCTATCGTTAAATGGTCTATCAAACAAAGATGGCTTGTCTTAATTGCCTCTATTATTATTACTCTGTGGGGTATTCGTGTTACTTCTCAAATGCCCTTAGATGTCTTTCCTAGTTTTGCCCCTCCTCAAGTAGAAATTCAAACTGAAGCACCTGGTTTAGCACCAGAAGAAGTAGAGTCTCTAGTTACTCGTCCTATTGAAAGCGCTATTAATGGGACACCTGGAGTAGACACTGTACGTTCTTCTTCTGCTGTGGGTATTTCAGTAGTTAGAGTGATCTTTGGTTGGGATACAGAAATTTATCGCGCTCGTCAATTAATTACTGAAAGATTACAACAAGCACAAAATCAACTCCCTCAAGGTATAGAACCTCCTCAAATATCCCCTATTAGCTCTCCTTTAGGGGCAGTTATTAAGTATGCTTTGACCACAAAAACTACTTCTTTAATGGAAGTGCGTCGCCTTGTTGATTGGCAAATTAAAAACCGTCTTTTGGCTGTCCCAGGTGTCACACAAGTGGTCATTTTTGGGGGAGATGAAAGACAATATCAAGTCCTAATTGATCCCAACAGACTTAAACAATTTAAAGTCTCTCTGAATGAAGTAACTGAAGCTGTCAAAAAAGCCAATAGCAACGCCCCTGGAGGCTTTTTAATTAGTCCAGATCAAGAATTACTGATTAGAGGTATTGGGCGTATTGATTCTCTCCAAGACTTAGAACAATCAGTTATTACTGCTCATAATGATGTACCTATCTTACTTTCTCAGGTAGCAGATATCAAGATTGGGGCGGCACTCAAGCGAGGTGATGCCAGTTTAAATGGTCAAAAAGCAGTAATCTTAATTGTTAATAAACAACCTGCTGCTGATACACCTACTGTGACTAAAGCAGTAGAAGCAGCAATGGAGGAAATTAAACCAAGTTTACCTTCTGATGTCAAAGTTACTGTTACTTTTCGTCAGGAGAATTTTATTGAGTCTTCAATTAAAAATGTTGAAGAAGCTTTGCGAGATGGTGTCATTATAGTCTCAATTGTTCTGATTCTCTTTTTGATGAATTGGCGAACTGTTCTCATCAGTCTTAGTGCTCTTCCTGTTTCTTTATTACTAGGACTAATTATTCTCAATTGGACAGGACAAGGTATCAATACAATGACTTTAGGTGGTTTAGCTGTGGCTATTGGTTCAGTTGTAGATGATGCTATTGTGGATATGGAAAATGTCTATAGAAGATTAAGAGAAAACCAACTCCTAGAAAACCCAATCCCCCCCTTACAAGTAGTCTTTAATGGCTCAATTGAAGTGCGCGTTAGTGTCTTATTTTCTACGATCATTATTGCTGTTGTCTTTGCCCCTATTTTTGCCCTCTCTGGTGTAGAAGGGCGTATTTTTACCCCGATGGGTGTTGCTTATTTACTCTCTATTATTGCCTCTACTTTAGTTGCTTTAACCCTCACTCCTGCTTTATGTGCCATCTTATTAACTAATCGACCTTTACATGATGAAGAGACTCTTGTAACACGATTTACTCATTCTATCTATCGTCCTGCTCTACTTTTTTCTATCCGTTATCCTCAATTTATTCTACTATTTTCTGTAGCAGCCTTAGTCGCTTCTCTGTTAATTTTCCCCAGTTTAGGACGTGTTTTTCTACCTGAATTTCAAGAGCGTAGTCTAGTTATTGCCACATCTCTTTATCCAGGTCAATCTTTAAATGCTACTAATCAAGTTGGCTTAACTATTCAAAATGCCCTGAAAAATGACCAAGATTTTGCCCTCTTATCTATGCGTTCAGGACGCGCACCAGGAGATAGTGATGTAGGGGGAGTAAATTTTGGGGAACTAGATGTAGAAATAAGTGAGTTAGGTATGAAAAATAGAGAAAAAACTATTGAGACTCTCAGAGAGGAGTTTACTAAAATACCAGGTGTTGCTGCTAATATTGGGGGATTTATTTCTCATCGTCTAGATGAGGTTTTATCGGGGGTGAGAAGTGCTATTGCTGTAAAAATACTAGGACCTGACTTAGAACAATTAAGAATGATTGGACAACAGGTACAAGCTGCTATTAAAGATACTCCAGGTTTAGTAGATTTACAAGTTGAACCTCAAGTTCCTATTAAGGAGGTACAAATAAAATTTAATCGTTTAGCAGCAGCCCGTTATGGTTTAGAAATAGGTGAATTAGCAGAAACAATTGAAACTATTCTCAATGGGCGTACTGTGTCTCAAGTTTTAGAGAAGCAACAGGTATTTGATTTAGTTGTTTGGATGAATGAAAGTAACCGTCATAATCTAGATGCTATTAGTAATTTACTAGTTGATACTCCTAATGGGTTGAAAATTCCTCTTTCTCAGGTTGCCCAAATTTTTTACAGTACTGGTGCTAACACTATTAATCATGAAAATGTCTCTAGATTGCTGATTGTCTCTGCTAATGTCAATGGACGAGATTTAGGTTCTGTGATTACTGATATTCGCAATCAAGTTAAAGAAAAAGTCCAACTTCCAGCAGGTTATTACATTCAATATGGAGGACAATTTCAGGCTCAAGAAAAAGCTAATCAAACTCTCTTAATAGCAGGAATCTTAGCCTTAGTAGTCATCACAATCTTAATTTATTTTGCGGTAAAAACAGTTTCTGCGACTATTATGATTATGATTAATCTACCTTTAGCCTTAGTTGGGGGTGTTATTTCTGTTGCTTTAGGTGGTGGTATTATTTCTGTTGCTTCAATGGTAGGTTTTATTACTTTATTTGGCGTTGCTACTCGCAATGGACTACTTTTAGTTGATAACTATAATCATAAGTTAGCTGATGGAATGCCTTTAAAAGAGGTTCTTTTATCTGGTTCTATGGAACGATTAGTCGCTATTTTAATGACCGCTTTATCATCTGCTTTAGGTATGGTTCCTCTAGTTCTTGGTAGTGGTCCAGGTAAGGAAATTTTACAACCTTTAGCTGTAGTTGTCTTAGGGGGTTTATTTACTTCTACTGCTTTGACTCTTCTAGTTTTACCGGCTTTATATTCTCAATTTGGCAGATTTTTAGTACATAAAAAGAGTATAATAATTGAAGAGAATCAAATAGTTCATAACTTTTAAACAAGGAGAAACAATCATGAAATTAATCACGTATAGCTTACTAGTTTTAACTGTTCTGGGGACTAATATAGAAACTAGTTTTGCTCAACAAAATCTAAATGCACCATATCAAATTGCCGAGAAAAGTAAAGGTCAAGTTGTGGAGTCAGGACCTTACCATTTAGAACTAGTGCCAGAAAAATCTAAAGAAGGTATGCACTTAGATCTATTCGTTTTAAAAGGAGATAATCATCAAACTATACCCAATGCTAAAGTTACAGGTCAAGTTCAATTACCTAATGGAACTCAAAAAGAGCTAACTTTCAAATATGATGCTAAAGAAAAACACTACACCTATCTGTTACCAGAAAAATCGCCAGGTCAATATCAGTTAAAAATAACTGCTGAGATTGATAGTAAAAAAGTCAATGCGCGTTATTCGTTTAAACAGTAAGATAAGTTCATCTTAATTTCATAGTCTGGGAATAAGCTATATATATAGACATTCACTAGTAATTAAGATGAAAAAACAACTTTTCTACATCACAACTATAACCTTACTGTTAACAGGATTTAACTTGATTGCTGATGTCCAAAAAAGTCAAGCAAGACATACGCCTAATATAATTGGAAGTTCAGATCAGTTTCCCGAACAGAAATCCTACTTTGCTAGACATACAATCAGAATCAGTATTGCTGATAACAGTGAGGCTATTTCACAGTTAAAAATTGTTGTACCTAAAGGGTTAACAGTAAAAAATGATATTACAGTCCGTAAAGAATCAGGAGAAGAAATCAAAGTAAATACACTTGTTGACAACAACACAATAACGCTTGATTTCCCTGAACCTATCTCCCCCCAGTGGTATCAACAATAGTGGAGTGGTTGTCGGAAGTTATTACGACAGTAACTACAATACCATTGGATATATATACGATGGCTCAACCTTTACCGATGTCATTCCCCCTAATGCCGTATATGATACATACGCTTTCGGTATCAATGATAGTGGAGTGGTTGTCGGAAGTTATTTCGACAGTAACAACATTGGACATGGTTTTATTTACAATGGCTCAACCTTTACCGATTTAAATGACCCTAATGGCGTAAATAGTACATACGCTCTTGGTATCAATGATAGTGGAAATGTTGTCGGATATTATTTCGACAGTAACAACAAGACACATGGATTTATATACAATGGCTCAACCTTTACCGATGTCATTCCCCCTAATGCCGTATATACTACACACCCCAGTGGTATCAATGATAGTGGAGTGGTTGTCGGAAGTTATTACGACAGTAACTTCAATCGCATTGGATTTATCGCTACTCCTGTCCCCTTTGAATTCTCACCTGAACAAGGATTTATGTTGGGTATTCCTTTATTTTTGGGCTTGAGAAAGTTGAAGCAAATCAGAAGTAAGTAGAAGTTAGATCCTCCTAGATCTTCCTTAAAAAGGGAGATTTGGGGGGATAAAAATTAGCAAAACATGACATTGAACCCAAAATACCTCCATATTCTTTAATAAAATTTCATCAAACATTCAAAAACTAAAAATTAAGGCTATACCAAGTATAGTGAGCAATACCCCGGCAAGCGCCCTCAAGCTTACTTTATCTCCTAAAAGAGCCACCATCGGCAGCACAAAAAGAGGGCTTGTAGAACATAAAGTTTGAACAACTCCCACTGCTGCATTTTTGAGAGCAAACTGTTGTAACCAAATTCCTAGATAAGTATTAATAAAAGAGGCAAGGACTATTGCAGTTAGAAATTTAGGGCTATACCATTGCCCATTGAGAAGAATATTGCGATCTTTTTTATATCCTGGCAAGAACATTAATAGACATATCACTCCAATTCCACCATATAATCGCCAAAAAAGAGCCTGCAGTGGTGTCACTTGAGAATTATCAAAGGCGTAGTGTGACAGTAGAGCCCCGGTAGCTGTACTTAAAGCTGAGATAATACACCAAAAAATCCCTATCCCTGAGACAGCTTGTTGTTTTTTTTCTGTTCTCTCATTGATAACTATGGCAATACCAATGATGATCAAAATCATTGCCAGAGAATCTATCATCCTAAAATATTCCCCAAGGAAAACCCAACCAAAAATAGCAGTAAAAGGCATTGAGAGGGTTTGCAGCAGAAGAAGTTTTCTAACTCCTACTAAAGGCATTGCCAAGAAATAGGCGGTATCTCCTAGCCCAATACCAATTACCCCACTGACTATTAAAAGAAATGAAATTGTGGTAAAAGGTAAAGGTATATCTTGTTTATTTAAAAAAATTGTCGCGATTGCTAGAACAATGGCTACTAAACCTTTAGAGAGATTTAGTAGTAAAGGAGTAAATCTGTTGCCCATTCTGCTATAAATAACTGAGGCGATTGCTGAAGTTCCAGCTACTGCTAAAGCGGCAGATTCTCCTAAATATCTTTGCACTCTTTATTAACTCATATAACTTTGACCTATACTCTAACTTGACTAGAGCTTAAAGATCAAATTTTGAACCAAGGGCATTTCCTTAAGGTCTAAAGTAATAACTAACTTGAAAAAAAGAAAAGTGATAGCCGAAACTACAACAATCCTTACAGATAGAGAATTGGTAGAAGTTTGCCGCCAGGGTGATCGTTCTGCTTTTCGGGAGCTTTACCGTCGCTATCAACAGCGTGTAAAGGCATCTCTCTATCAGCTTTGTGGCAGTGAGGGACTTGATGATTTAGTTCAAGAAGTCTTTTTAAGAGTCTGGAAAGGACTACCCAAACTGAGAGAAGTTTCTTACTTTTCAACTTGGCTGTATCGTATTACTTGGAATGTGGCAACTGACCAAAGAAGACAATTAGCCAGAGGCAGGTTTGAGAGATTTTCTCCTAATGGGCGATCTGGTGAAATGGGCGATGAGGAAGAAAGCTCACCACTTGCAAATCTTTCACGCCCTCAAGATACCCCAGATCTTATGCAGATGCATTATCAAGAATTAGTCAAGCAAGGTTTGCAGATACTCTCACTAGAGCATAGGGCAGTTTTAGTTTGGCATGATCTTGAAGATATTCCTCAAAAAGAGATTGCTGAAATTCTCAGCCTACCAGTAGGCACTGTTAAATCTCGTCTATTTTACGCACGTAAACAAATCCGTAGGTTTTTAGAGCAACAAGGAGCGCTATGAGCCAACCAGAAGATCCCAGGCTTAGTGAGTTTTTACGACGCTATCGGCCTTGTCCCCCCTCTACTCAGGGCAACTTTGAAGATTATCTATTTGATCGCATCGAACAGAACACTCAAGCGCAATCTAAAGGCGTATACTGGATTTTTTCTAGTGCAATTCTAGCTGGGGTAGTTTTGGGCTGGGGAATGTACCGCTATTCTAATCAACCTGAACTTGCAGCAAGCGCTCCAGAAATAGAGAACTTTGTCTTGGAAAACTGGAACAGAGAATCTATAGATGCTGTTTATACTGCAAATGATCCACTTTGGGGTAATTATTTTCCAACAACATCTCAAATTAAACAAAAGCATCAACTTATTAGAGCGCGCTAGTTCTGAAAAAATATTGGTAACATGGGACATCTCACAATAGCAAATTTGAAATCATTTTTGACAATTTTTTCCCTCTCCAGTTTGCTAATATTGCCGTTATATTGCCCTTCATCTTTGGCGCAAACTTCCAGCAAACAGGTTGTTCCTGCTCTCAAGCTCAGTGAATCTCAACAGAGGCAGATTGCCGATATTAAAAACAGGTATAGAGGTCCACTTGAAGAGAGAAGAGATACTTTTAACATTATCGAAGAGCAGCTCAGACGGTTAATGACTAGTAACGTATCTACAGAAGAAATCCGAGCTAAACATAGTGAATTACGTCGTATTTCTCAAGAGATTGAAGATCTTCGCTTTAATAGTATGCTCGAGATTAGGCAAGTTCTCACCACAAGCCAGAGATCACAGCTTGCTCAACTGATGGAAAAAAACAGGCAAAAATTTTCTCAAATGATACGCCAACAGCGCGGACATAATTTTTAATCAACTCCCAATTTGATCCTTGGATCTACTATTTTCAGTAAGATATCAGCTAGGATATTGCCAATGATAAGCATCAAAGCTCCCATCATCAAGCTGGCCATTACTAAATAGAGATCATTGGCTGTCACAGCTTGGAGAATTAAACGGCCCAGCCCAGGCCAATTGAAGAAATTTTCGGCAATAAAGGCGCCACCAAGTAAACTGGCAAATTCAAAGCCCAAAAGCGTTACTAAAGGATTAATTGCATTACGCAGGGCATGAAAGTAAATCACCCTATTTTCAGGTAACCCTTTAGCCCTAGCCGTTTGTATATACTCTTGACGAAGAACATCCAATAATTGACCGCGCATTAGTCTTTGCAAACCCGCAAAGCTGGTAATACTCAAAGCAATAGTTGGCAGTATCATATGCCAGGCTATATCCAAAACCTTATCCAACAAGCTGAGTTGGTCATAATCTAAGCTTTTCATATTCCCTACTGGCAGCAAAGGAGAGAGGTATTGGGCTAATATTAATAACACTAAAGCTGTGATGAAGCTAGGCAACCCCTGACCAAGATAACTAATAATCCTCAAAAACTTATCCAGCCAACTATTTTGCTTAACCGCGCTCAAAATTCCCAGAGGAAGAGCAATAGCCCAAGTAAGCAAAAGAGATGAAATTGCCAGCAAGATTGTAGCTGGAACCCTTTCTAAAAGCAAAGAAGCAACAGATCTGGAATAGACAAAACTATAGCCAAAATTAAACTTAGTTAAAATCTGCCTCAACCATCCCCAATATTGAACAATTGGAGGTTGATCTAAGCCAAATTGGCGCTTTATCTCCAAAAGAGTTTCTTGAGAAATTTTAGGATTATTGAGCTTTAAATTAGTCAAATAATCACCTGGAGCTAGCTTGATAATTACAAAGCAAAGTATCGAAGCTCCCAAAAGAGTGATCAAACCTTGCAATAGCCTACCCAAGACATAGACCAGGGTATCTGAATCCCCAAGAAAAGAAAATTTAGATCTGCTGCTGTTCACTAGTATTCAACCAGAGATACTATTGGCACATCCGGTAAACGAGAGCGGCCTTCAAGTGCCTTTAATTCAATAACAAAAGCAAAACCAACCAACTCACAACCAAGACTATCTAATAAATATGAAGTCGCTCTAGCTGTACCACCAGTAGCAATGACATCATCGACTATCAGAACTTTACTTCCTTTTACGATGGCATCTTGATGAATTTCTAGCTTATCAGTACCATATTCAAGTTCGTATTTTATTGTATGTACTGGGGCAGGAAGCTTGCCAGGCTTACGAACCGGGACAAAACCTGCTTTTAAGTTATAAGCCAGAGGAGGGGCAAAGATGAAACCTCTAGACTCCATTCCGACTACATAATCGGGAAAAAAGTTATTTTCCTGACACTTTAGGGTTAAACTATCAATTGTCTGACGCAGTCCTTGAGAATTATTCAAAAGGGTTGTAATATCTCGAAAAACTATCCCCTTTTTAGGAAAATCCGGAATGTCCCGGATGAGAGATTTAAGATCCATCAGTAAACCCTTACAATGATTTTTATGGCGTCTTTAATCATATCGCCTCTTGTGCAAAAATATGTTCTCAGAAAGTCTAAGTAATGAGTACCTCTTTAAGTTTAATGCCTGATTACGTCATCCCCAACAATTCCTTAATTTTAGGTATATTACCAAACTATTCTGTATCTAGTGAGCGGGCTCAGCTACATCTACAGCAGAAAATAGATCTGATTTTGCTCTCTCTAGAAGCTCTGGAAATGGGAAGTTCAGACTTTATATTTGATCTTGCCAGACAATTGGAATTAGATCATCTTCTCAAAAATAGACTAGTTCTTTGGCGTATGCGCTGTACTAATAGCTGGCGACGTTCTTACACCCATGATACCCTCAATACTGATCAAGCTAAAGCGCTTGTAATTATCGCCAGTCGCAGGGCCAGGCAGCTTACTGTCTCAATTCGCCAGCTACTAGTAGCCCAACAGCAAATGGAAGAAAAAAACTTGCCACTGGGAACGAACTATCTTTTGAGTGAATATTTAGAGCAATTTCGTTCCTATTTTCGCAGTCGCATGAACCCTCGCAGGACTAAAGTCGCCTGGTATCTTGAACATGAAGAGGAATTAAATCAACTAGCCCTCACATTTTTGTCCCAATTGCTCTTTTCTACAGGTACATTGGGCACACAAAGATTGTGGACAAGTTTATTTGACGGAGAAATAAAAACATGAATATTAGAAGAGAATACAGCTCACCTAATTGCACTTTGATTCTAGAGGGTTTTGGGGACAATATGTTAGCCCCAAATGCTTCACAATCTTTATCAGTGCTTGTCAACGCTCAATGTCATTTATTAGGTATACCTAATAAACTCGATGGCGGCAGAGTATTTCTAGAGAATTTATCCCAAACATTAAACAGCTATGCCCAGCAGATTCTAAGTGGAATTGTACACCCTCAAAGCGATTCCACTAAAGGCGAAACCATCACCATAGAGAAAGTAGCCAATATGCATCGCCTCAGCTACTATCCTTTAGCCGAATCACAGCAGCAGTCTACCACAATAGATTTAAGTACTGTACAACTATTTGATTTGGTAGAGACAGTAGATCAATTTTTAGCCGATACTCGAACTCTACCTGAGTTATCACCCCAACTCCAGCCACTGGGCCATCGCTACCGCCGAGTTGAAGAATCTCCCGTTAAAAAAGCTTTGCCGGCTGTAGTGGGAACTGCAAGTCTTGCTCTAACTGGCTTTCTAGTTTATCTGATTCCAACTCCTAATTTGCCTAAAATCGAAGGCAAGAATCCTAAGCCCAGCTTGATCGTCCCCAAATCACCCCAAAGCAAAAAATTCACTAATTCTCCTAAAAGGTTATAATCTCAATTTTAAGGACTTTCACCTACTTGTATGCCCCGAAGCGACGATATTCCAGAAGCTATAAGAAAGAGGTCATATAAAAAGAGTTCAAATGGAATACCTTTTTTACTCTTTATTTTAACCACGGCAGTAGGTGTGGCAATATTGAGCTTTTTTTTAAAAATATTTATGGACTCCTCTCTCAGTCCAAGAACTGCGGTCACTTCAACGCCTAACCCTATACCTACTACTACTCCAACCGAAAAAGTGGAAAATATACTAGGACATCTTCCCTATGCAGAAGCTAAACAAGAAGACCTAGAACCAATTACAGCCAAAGGACATATCAGATTGAGAAAATCCGCAGCGGCCAAATTTTTAGCTATGCAGCAAGATGCCAGAGCTCAAGGAATAATACTAGAGCCAATTTCCGGCTTTCGCTCTATACAAGAGCAAAAATACTTATTTTTTAAGGTTAAAGAATCCAGAGTTCAAGAAACCACCAAAAGAGCTCAAGTTAGCGCTCCTCCAGGCTACAGTGAACATCACACCGGCTACGCTGTTGATATTGGTGATGGCAAAAACCCATCTAGTAATCTCAATGATAATTTTGAAAAAACCGATGCTTTTCACTGGCTAGAGAAAAACGCCAATAGATACAGTTTTGAGATGTCCTTCCCTCGCAATAATGTCCAAGGAGTCAGCTATGAGCCTTGGCACTGGCGTTTTATAGGGGATCAAGATAGCCTGGAAACCTTTTACAAAGCTAAGGAGCTAAAAAAACAGACTAAACTATGACCCCAGAGCTACTTGATTCCCATCCTTGGTGGGTGGTTCGCTGGTTAGAAATTTTAGATTCCTATCGTTTCAAAAAAAGACTAGAAAGAGCCAGAATTTATGCCCGGCAAGGAAATGTTCTTAGCATTGAATTTGATCAATCACTTGTAAAAGCGCAAGTACAAGGAAGCGATACCGAACCCTACTTAGTAACAATGTCACTCTCTTGCTTTAGCCAGCAAGACTGGGATGGAGTAATTGAAACTCTCTCCCAAAGAGCAATTTTGAGAGCTCCTCTCTTGATTGGCGAAATGCCCCAAGAAATAGAACAAGCCTTTACCAGCAATGGATTAAACCTGTTTCCCTATACCCTTGCTGAGATTAATTCAGATTGTTCATGCCCAGATAAGGCTAATCCCTGCAAACATATAGGCGCGCTATATTATCAACTAGCAGAAAGATTCGCCGAAGATCCTTTTGTTCTGTTTCAACTGCGCGGAAAAACCAAACAGGAAATTCTAGAAGCTATTCGTCGGCAAAATGGTCAAACGAATATTGACATAACTAATAATATTTCCAAACAAAGGAATCTTTCTGATAATCCAGCTATTTTCTGGCAGCAAAATGATTTAAATCTCGCTGATTTTGCTAACAACAGCGAGCATTTAGCAGGCAGAACTTTACTTGATCTTTTAGGAAGAATTCCCCTACCTCAAGAAGAAGCTGATTCTCTGACGATATACCTCAAACAGGTTTATCAAAAATCTCAGCAGATGGCAGAATCAACATGGCATCTCCAAAAGAATAAAAACGGTACTCCTTAATGATAGCCTCTTGATATAGTTGCATAAGACGCTCACGTCCAATAAAAGCAGAAACCAACATCAATAAACTAGAGCAAGGCAAGTGAAAATTAGTGATCATCCCCTCGACTATCTTAGTTCGATAACCAGGATAAATAAAAATATCAACTTTTCCAGTAAAGGGCTTTAACTGATCTATAGTTTCTATTTTCTGGGCTTGGGCAACCCCTTCTAGCGTGCGCACAGTAGTAGTGCCAACAGCAATAATCCTCCCTTGCCTATTTTTAATAGCTTCTACAGTCTCAAGAGGCAAAAAAGCCCATTCTTGGTGCATTTTATGCTCGGTTATATCTTCAACTTCTACTGGGCGAAAAGTACCAATACCAACATGCAAAGTGACATAGGCAATTTTAACCCCCATTTGTTTAAGTTGTTGGAGTAATTCAGCAGTAAAATGCAGTCCTGCTGTAGGAGCAGCTACAGCTCCTTGGACATTGGCATAGACAGTTTGATATTCTTTGGTTAGAGCATCTACGTTTTTAAGATATGGAGGAAAAGGTATTTTCCCTTGCTCTTCTAACCATGAATAGAAATTCAATCCCTCTGTAAGTATAAATTGCAGCACTCTGCCGTTTGTTGCTTCATCTCTGGCAATAACTAGCGCGCTCACTCCACCGGCAAAATTAATTAGACTGCCAGGGGCAATTTTTTTACCAGGTTTTACCAAGGCTAACCAACGATTGAGAGCCAATTGCTCCAAAAGCAAGATTTCTACAGCAGCACCAGAGGCTTTATGTCCATAGAGACGAGCTGGTATCACTTTAGTATCGTTGAGGATGAGTAAATCCCCAGAGCGGAGCCATTGTGGTAAATCATAAAACCTTTGATCTACATAGGTAGTGGGAGAGTCCACAACCATCAAGCGAGAATGATCTCTTGGTTGAGCTGGACTCTGGGCAATGAGATTGGCTGGAAGATGATAGTCATAACTAGTGAGATTTTGATCAAGTTGGGTCATTGTTTTGTTAGCTTGGGTCAATTCACCCAGTCATATGGAAAAATCAGAGGGATTTGCCCCTATAAAATACCTAATCGCTTTGTAACAATAGAAATGTAAGCGAATAACGGGGAGACATCAGCAATGGATTATATTTATTTTCTGGGTAATGCTAGTCTCTGTCTACGGGTAGTTGAATATCTTCGCAATTCGACAGAGTTGCCTGATTGTATTTTGACTGTGATTCACCAGATTGATGGCTGGATCATCAGGATGAAATTTACGCAAATTCTAACCCTCAATCAGCATGGCAATTTTACGGCTCTTATGGGGGAAATAGGCATCTGCTATGATCTTCAACCACGCATCAATCAAGTTTGTTGGGAGCTTGATGCTAATTGCTCCGCGCTAGATGTGATGCGCCGTTATCAAGTAGCCATAATTTCTCATGGAGAACCTGATCGAACCGAAATAGATCTATTTCGCGAGCAGTTTACTAAAGGGCTTGGTTACTGTCCTGAAACACTAGCTTAGCTGGTAATTATTCGCAGAACTTTTTGAGGGTTATCTACAAAACCGACTATTTTTCGCATTGGTTCTGGTTTTGTTCTGACAAGTGTGGGTGTTGCTGAAATGTGAAAAATTTCTGCTTTTTCTGGGTTTTTAAATATATCTACTACCTTGAGAGTGTATTGACTAGATAGGTTTTTTTCCAGTAGTTCGTAAATAAACTGCAATGCTCCTTTAGTAACGCTTCCACCGCCAGCGACAAATAGAGTCAACATATATTCAGACTTAGACTTAGTCGATGTTTCAACTAGAGATACAGAATTATAAGGCACAATCAGATCATGACATTGCCAAAGTTCGGGAAAATCTACCCTATAGCTCTCCAAGAGTATCTTTGCTGAAGACTCGTCTTGCCAAGGTATTTGAACCCATGGCAGATCGTAAGTGTCAAAAACTGATTCCAGAAAGGTTTTATGTTGCACTACTGCCGGATGTATTTCAGCCCAGGTGGTAATTATTCCTGTCTGAGAATCGCAAGTTCTATCTATTGTGGCGCTGTAGTGAGGAACAAGAAAGTGTGGGGGATCCGCTAAATTTAGAATTTCTTGCAGTTTGAAACATAGGTGAAGATGCCAATGTTCACTTTTAGTCCGGTCAAGACAATAAACAAGATCTCCACCTGGGGTAAAAAGAGCAATTCCCTTATATGGATCACTCATAGAGGCTTGCTATAGCCTACCGCGCATCATCATGGATAATTCATGCGCACTAGGAGAAGATTGTAGAGCTACTTCCTCAATAATCATCCCTTCTTTATATAGATTGAAGAGCGACTGGTTAGTAGTAATCATGCCATCATACTCTCCAATTTTCATAAGTTCATGTATTTCTTCATATTTACCTTGACGGATATAATCCTTGACAGTCTCAGTATTTACCAAAATATCATGATATGCACTACGCTTAGCATCAGTTGTCCTACATAATCCTTGAGATATGATAGACACTAATGATTCAGAAATAGCAGATCTTAGGGCAGGCTGTTCATCTGCTGAGTAGAGAGTGAAAATTCTTTCTAATGTCTTAATTGCACTATTAGTATGTAGGGTTCCCATTACCAGATGACCGGTTTGGGCAGCTTTAAGCGCAGTATCCATAGTGTCTCTATCGCGCACCTCTCCAATCAAAATTATATCTGGATCTTCTCTCAAAGCAGCCTTGAGTGCTATGTCATATTTAGCTGTATGTATGCCGACTTCTCTTTGTCTAATTAAGGAACGACGGCTAACGTGCACAAATTCAATAGGATCTTCAATGCTGATAATATGCTTAGGATGTTCTTTGTTGATATAGTCGACCATTGCTGCCATTGTGGTTGACTTTCCTGATCCAGTTGGACCAGTAATTAAAACCAATCCCTTTTGCGAATCGGCAATAGTTTTAAATACAGATGGCAGCCTTAATTGCTCCAGGGTCATGATCCTCATAGGTATCAAACGCAGAACCATTGCCCCGCCTCTAAGAGAATCGAATATATTTACCCTGACTCTGGCAAACTCATACTGAACTGCTCCGTCATATTCCGAACTCTCTTGGAACTGCTTAATTTGTTGTTCATTTAAAATCTCTTTTAGCCAATTGGCAAAAGTTGGCTCATCAGTTTCGGGAAATTCAGTAGAGACCATCTCCCCTCTATCTCTCATTCGGGGAACTTCTGCTATACCTATATGCACATCAGAAAAGCCATTATCAAAGGCAATTTGTATCAGTTCCTTGAGAGTTGGCTGAGCCAATCTACTACGAGAGGGAACATTTCTGGGCATTTCCAGAAATCCAGTACTTTCTTTGGTATTTGCTTCTGTTTTTAATTTATTGGTAGGAACTGTAGCGTCAGATCTCCACCCTTCACTTGGCTGGGGAAAACCAGATCTCATCGAGTCAACCATTTTTTTATTCCACTCCTTATAAAATTATCAGTCTTTTCCTTATGATATTTATCCTATCTATTTCTTAGGGATTAATGAGAACTACCTCATAATAACCCGGGTTATTTATGAGATTTTAGGATTTTAAATGTAAAGATATATTAACAAAAATTAACTCAAGAGCCTGTTATCTATTTTTAATTAATATGAGTATATAAACTTACCGGCGGGGATCAAGCTAAATGATTTCTTTTTGAGCTTAAAACAATAGATCTCTAATCAAGTTAGCTGGACTTTATAAAATTCTGTTATTTGGGAAACAAATTTCAAAAAATCTAGCCTAAATTATATTAAGTTTTATTAAGAAAATTTCTAAGAATTTCTCATATTTTCTATACTTAGAGAATGAGGCAGTATCAACAAAAAAACAAATTTAGGAGACAAAATAATGGAATTAACTACTCAAAAAACAAGCCGAAGAGTTCATTTTTTGGTTTTAGCAAAAACCTTTTCAGTATGGTCCCTTACTTTCTTAGTCAGTCTCTTGGTTATAGGGTTTCCCTTTATAGTTTTAATGGCCCTATTTGGAGCTTTCTTGGCCATGATTCTCCATACCCTATTGCCGATGAGTTCGGTTTTATTGGTTGCCGGTTTACTCGTTGGAGGGCATTTGCTGGCAATATTTGGTGGTGCTGGTTTTCTGACTTTTAAGGGAATTCATCCCGAAAATGTTCGTTGGCTAAGTTGGCTCAATGGCAAAGCAGAGCCCAATCACAACTCAGTATATGCTTTCTGTCCACTTACATGTAGTCTAGTTCAATAGGAAAATCTTTTTAATGCAAATAATCTTCTGGAAATCCAGCTACTCTGTGGCTGGACTTCTTTTTGCTGATTAATCGTTGCGAATGACAAGAACAGGAAAGTGGGTATGATGCAATACATAATCACTTATACTGCCGAGAATTGCTCTTTCAATGATCCCACGCCCTTCAGAACCAACGACAATCAGATCGGGCTTTTCTCTGTTGGCTACTTGACAGATAATATGTTTGGGATCTCCTATCTCCAGAATGCTTTGAGATTGGACACCAGCTTTAGTGCAAAAATCTTGTGCCCATTCCAAAGCAGAAAGGGTTCGTTTTTCCTCCTGGTGAGATAGTTCAATTTCGTCATAAACGTTATAAATATTATTTTCTGTTGGGATACCCAAAGGATTTGCTGCAACCATGTTAGGCGATGCCAAGATTTCTTCTACTGAAAGTAAGAGAAAATGAGCTTTTTGGAGATTCAACAGAAGCAAAGCCTGCTCTAGGGCATGATGACTGGATATTGATGAATCAATGGCAACTAAAACTTTCATAAATCAAAGCCTCAAAGTATAAAAAGAAAATTATCTATTCAATATACATTAAACAAAAGCCCATCTGACATCGATAGGTGGTGGGCTGCTGCTGCTGCTGCTGGTGATTAGCTTTCTTCAAGTATTCTCCACAGTCAAGTTGACCTTGCTTCCAACGAGGTAAACCCTCTATTGTAGCCAAAGGACAATCTTTACAGACACTCTGAGCAGAGAAAATCCTGGTATCTGTTACTATAACTAGCAAAACTGTTCCCCTTTATCTAATTCAAAAAGAGTTAATTACTAGAAGGTCTTTTGAACTTGTAGGGTGGCTCAAAATAATCTTCCGGTACATTTCTCATTGCCTTTTCCATGAAACTTCCCCAAATCGGCGCCACATTACCACCACCTGAAACATGATTTCCCAGACGACGATTATAGTCATCCCCTACCCAAATTGCAGTAGCAAGCTGAGGTACATATCCCACAAACCAAATATTGCGCTCTGAATCAGTTGTACCTGTTTTCCCTGCTACCTGACGTCCTATGCTAGCTTGTTTTCCAGTTCCCTCATTAATTACATCTCTCAAAACAGATGTCAGGGTAGCCGTTGCCCAAGGATCTAAAATCAATTGAGGCTTTGGAGTATTATCCAAAATCAGATCACCATGACTATCGGTGACCCTGGCAATAATCGTCGGCTCAGAATGCCAACCATTGCTAGCAAAAGTAGCATAAGCTCCGGCCATCTCTAGCGGGGTGACTCCAATAGAACCCAATGGTAAGGATATAGCAGGAATCAATGGACTATTAATTCCAAGGCTCTTGCATATTTCAATTACCTTATCAAGTCCGACTCTTCTGCCAAGAATAACAGCAGGTATATTGATAGAGTTGACCAGAGCAGTTCTGAGGGAAACCACGCCCGAATATCCACCGCCATAGTTCTTAGGAGCATAATAGCCATCGCCATCACGAAAACGAATAGGACGATCATCTATTTCCGAATCAGGAGTATATTTACCACTGGCAAAAGCTGCATAGTAGACAAAAGGCTTAAAGGTAGAGCCAGGTGGTCGTTGGGAATGCAGAGCTCTATTTAACTGAGTCTTTTTATAATTACTACCACCTACAAGTGCCTTAATAAAATGAGTACGAGGATCAACTGAAGCTAGGGCTATTTGTAAATCTTGAGTATCTATGCCCTCATTTTTTAGACTACGATGAGCATTTTGCATTGATCTTTCTGCCAATTCTTGCAGATCGTAATCAACAGTAGTCTGTATCCGCATTCCCCCCTTTTTAACTGCCTCTTCGCCAAAACGACGTTTGAGCTCTTCTACAACTGCATCAGTGATGTAGGGTAGTTTACTCTGTGTCCATGCTGTTTTACGGCCTAATTTTATAGGCTGTTTAAGGGCTTGATCTTCTTGCTGGGCTGTAATCCAACCTAGCTCTTTCATTCTGGCTAACACTACAGATTGCCTTTTTTTAGCAGCCTTGAGATTGACAAAAGGGCTATAACTCTCTGGAGCTTGAATCAGCCCTGCCATCATAGATGCTTCTGCTAAATTGAGATCGGAAGCTGGTTTATTAAAGTAACTTTCTGAGGCAGTCTGTACTCCATAGTTATTATGTCCCCAATAAATAGTGTTAAGGTACATTTCCAAGATCTCGTTTTTCTTGAAGACCTGCTCAACTCTGACAGCTAATACGGCTTCAGCAAGCTTCCTATCTACCGTTCTTTGGTGAGAAAGGAAAATATTTTTCACAAGTTGCATAGTCAGTGTTGAAGCGCCTTCTTTGACACCGTGACTGTGGAAGTTAACGAGCATGGCTCTACCAATACTATTGAGGTTGATCCCATGATGATAATTAAAATTACTATCTTCTATGGCAATTACAGCCCTCTTGAGATGGGGGGATATCTGATCGAGCCTTACTACTTTTCTATTAGCTTCGCCATGAAGGCTACTGAGAAGTTTGCCTTTAATATCGTAAAGAAAGGAGGTTTCAGGTGGGACAAAACTTTTGAGAGAACGAACATCGGGAAGATTGCGAAAACTAATTGCCAGACCCATCATCGTTCCAGCCAAAGCAGAAGTTCCCAACAGTGTCAGGGCTAAAACAGTTCCACCAGCTATATTTACTACGCCTCTACCAAAGTCATCTCGGCGAGGTCTACGTCCTGTTCTTTCTCGCCCCAATTTGGTAGTACTAGATGACGCGGATAACCCTTTTCCTGTTCTACGCACTTTGGTTATGATCTCCTAACCCCAAAATTCTTCTGTAAATTATTAATTTATTTAATTATTTTAATTTATTTTGTAGAGAATCTACTGGCAAGAGCCAATAAGTACATTGCCCTAGTAATAATTACCCACCTTACGATGATGAATGGCAGTTAAACCATCTGGATTAGAAACTCTTCCTTGTTGTACTTGATTATAGATAATCCAATGATCACTGCATTCCATACGAGAGATAACTTGACACTCTAGATATGCCAAAGAATCTGACAGTATGGGAGAGCCATTGGAGCCAATTTGGGTATTGATACCAGCAAAGCGGTCAGCTCCAGGTGGAAATCGTTTCAGAAAATGCTTCATCAATGCTTGGTAATTATCTTGTCCAAGAATATTAAGCACAAAGTCATCTCCAACTTGCATCAGAGATTCAATAGCCCGATCTTTAGCAACTGCTATGGTAAACCCGGGCGGATTAAAACTAGCCTGGACTACCCATGAGGCCAACATTGCCCCGCTCAGATTCCCTTTTTTGGCGGTGATTATATACAATCCTCCACTGAGACGGCCTAATGCCTTATCAAGATCGGGATCTAGCGATTTTCTAGCCTGTACTTTTTGCTCTTGGTTGATAGCTTGAGCTAAATCCGTTCCAGCTTCTTCACAGAGTTGATAGATTTCTCCAGTTGGCTCACTTTTGACCCGGATTGACTCAAAAGCGTCCCTAGTCCCGATTTCCCTAAAGCGGGCTGAAAGAGTATCTATAGGCTCATCATCCCCACCATAAGATTCAAATAGTCCGACAGATTGCTTATTGTTAACTGAAGCTAAAATTGTCCCCAAGTTGGTGGCAATTTCTTTTTGGTACTGACTGGCTATAGGCGGCATACCCAAAACTATAGCGTTGGAGCGACCTATCAGCTCATTGATTTCCTGTGGATCTGCTGATTTGAGATCAATCATCTCCACGCCCACTCCGGCTTTGGTGATTCCTTTGGATATAGCTTGAGATAATCTATCACTATAGCCATAATCGGAAATATAAAAGAGGCAGACTAGTTTTTCTTTGTTGTTTTGGGCTTGACTCCAGTTTTGGTAACGCTCTAGAAGATCTTTGAGGTGATATCTAAGAAGAGGTCCATGTCCATTGGCTACAATTTCAATTTCTGGCAGGGCTTGCATTCGTTTCATTGCTGCCAAGACCGAGCGAGCATTGGGGGCCATTAAGCACTCATAATAGAAACGATAGTCAGCTTCAATATCTTTGAGATATTCATCAAAAAAGCTTTCTGAACAATAATGCATTCCAAAAACATCACAGGTGTAGAGTATTTTGGTTGCATGGTCATAAGTTAGCATTGTGTCAGGCCAGTGCAGATTAGGCGCGCTGACAAATTCCAGGATATGTCCATTGCCTAGATCAATGCGATCTCCATTTTTGACAATTTGCCTTTTAAATGGCTGATGGACAAAATCTTCCAAAAAAGCAATCGCAACTTTAGAAGCCACAACCGTAATTTCTGGAGCGAGCTTGAGGATATCTTTAACTAATCCACTATGATCTGGCTCTGTGTGGCTGATGACCAGATAATTTATCTTACTGGGATCAATGAGTTGTTGCAGTTGCTCTAAATAAAGAGAGCGAAATTTTTCATGCGAGGTATCAACTAGGGCTATTTGCTGGCCTTCAATGAGATAGGAATTGTAAGTAGTCCCATTTTGCAAGCCAAATTCAATATCAAAACGATCTCTATCCCAATCAAGAGAACGGATAGCTCTAGTATGCTCAGCTAGTTCTTTTGTTTGAATACTTAGGCGCTTTAAGGGAGTTGTTACCATGAATGCTTCTCCTTAGGCTTGTAATCAGCAATACTTTAAAAGAGAGCCTGTGACGAGGATTGAACTCGTGACCTCACCCTTACCAAGGGTGTGCTCTACCACTGAGCCACACAGGCAAATATGGGCCGGGTTGGATTTGAACCAACGTAGGCGCAAACCAGCAGATTTACAGTCTGCCCCCATTAACCACTCGGGCACCGACCCATGACTTTTGCCGTTTTCTATCCTAACATGAATCTCCTTAGAAAGTAAAATACTTTTTTTAGGAGTGGGCGAGAAGAGACTCGAACTCTTACGACCGAAGTCGCCACATTTTGAGTGTGGTGCGTCTACCAATTCCGCCATTCGCCCATGTCAGTTTTACTATTATAAACAGAACCGCGTCTTTTTAACAAGTGGTCATATTCAACAGAACCGGCCCAGAGATCAATTTCTTTGGCACGCAGCACCGGAACAGGGTGAGTTAGCTGACTAGTTTGAGTTTGTCTGAGAACTTGGCCGAGCTCGCTTTGGCTAAAGGTTTCATAGGATCTAGCTTGCTCAATAAAGGCATCTAAATTGAGTAGAGGAGCCAATTTAGGTGAGCCACCAGAGAGCTTCATCAAAACCGAGCTCACTATATTAGGATCTTGAACAGCTAAAAGAGCGGCGCGATCACAGCTAAACTCAGCGCAGCGTAACCACTCCATCATTTGCCCTTTGATAGATTCAGCCAATACAGCTCCAATGTTAGAAAATAGACCACTGGCTATCACTAGCAAATTAGCGGCAGTTAAGTAAACTCCATGTTCACATTTGAGATGTCCCAATTCATGGGCAATCACCGCTTGAAGCTCCTCTGGAGTGAGAAGATCTATCAAGGATGTGTGAATGACTATAAAAGGGCGTGAACCGCGCATTGCCAGGGTGTAGGCATTGGGAACCGGGTTTTGTTGTATGTACAACTGAGGTACTTCAAGATCCAGAACTTGACATGCCTCTAAAAGTAATTGATGTATTTCCGGTAATTGCTTAGGTCCAACTAGAATACTTGAAGCGATGTTGTTTAAGTAAAAAAAGTCATTAGCTAGTGAACCCAAAAGACTTCTTATGCCTAGATCCAAACCAACAAGACGCTTTAAACTTTGAGTAGCTTGAAGATCCCAATGATGGCGAAAATCATCAGCCCTCAATCCGATCAGTATTTTCCTATCCTTCATCTGTGAGCAACCATGTTTTAACCCTTTGCAAACTCTTCCAATCCGGTTTTCTAGCTAAACCATCGAGAATATTCTCCTCAATATCGCTGCGAATTTCCTGATTAAGAGCCATAATTTGAGCTGCAGACTCAATATGAGGACGGATTCCACTTTCACCAGAATCCATCATAGCTAGAGCCAGATTGATCCTTGCTTGAGGTGATCTAGAATCTAACTTGATACTTTTTTGAGCGGATTTAAGAGCAGATTTAGGTTTATCGGAAAGTAGATAAAGCCAGGCCATACATGATAATGCTGTAGGATTCTTAGGCTCACGCTGGCAGAGATCTTGAAAGATAATCAATAGCCGATCAATGCTCTCGCCTTTTTTATAGAGCTCAATTCCCTCTTCAAGGCTGATTAAAGTTGATTCACTCACAATCTTGACAATTCTCTCCTATTAAACTCCAAAAGATTTACCACAGCCGCAGGTTTGTGCGGCGTTGGGATTGGTAAACTGAAAACCACCACCTATTAGAGCGTTGCTGTAGTCAAGCATCAGACCGTAGAGATAAAGCAGACTTTTGCGATCACAGATAATTTGAAAACCATCATAATCAAATATCTCATCATGTTCAGTAATTTTACTGATATCTTCAAAATCCATCATATAGGACATGCCCGAACAACCACCATTGCGCACACCAACACGCAGGGTTAGCTCGTCACTTCTTTGTTGTTTAAGTGCCAATAAATGGTTGAGAGCAGTATCTGACAGTTGAATACCTTTTGACTGGGTTGAGATAGTTTGAGTCATTTTTCCAAGGTAAGTTAGGTTTAATATTCTACAACTTCTATTTTAACCAATAAATCCAGACTGCTAGATAAAGTGGTGCTCAGGGCAATTTGTGTTATAAATTAGACTGTATGCTAGGGTTTAGGACTATATTGTAA
>Ga0194055_10000198_pt1 | contig 46887 bp, 47 predicted proteins | sample SepL449m_MetaG_FD_155482 | JGI IMG/M metagenome (GOLD analysis project Ga0194055, IMG submission 155482) | Anoxic zone freshwater microbial communities from boreal shield lake in IISD Experimental Lakes Area, Ontario, Canada - Sep2016-L442-9m | ecosystem: Environmental > Aquatic > Freshwater >... | reverse complement strand
GAATAGAGCTGTTGCTGAAAAATGGTGGTTGTTTGGGGCAAGGAATTTAGAAGGTAATAAAGCCATTGCACCATTAGAAAAGGTGTTGGTGATTGCCGCAATTAGTAAATATCTTGTTTTTACTTTTTTGCCTAATAAAATAGTCTATTCACACAAACTTATTGTCTTTGCAATAGATAGTTTTAAAGATTTTGCTATCTTACAGAGTACTTGCCATAATATTTGGACTTGGTTCTTTGCCTCGACCATGAAAAATGATCTCAATTATTCACCCTCAGATTGTTTTGTGACCTTTCCTTTCCCACATGGACATGGGACTTTGAATGATTTATTAGAGGAAGTTGGTAGGGAGTATTATGAATTTCGGGCCCAGTTGATGGTGAGTACGGGATTGGGGTTGACTCAGACTTACAATAGATTCCATAATCCTGGGGATAATAGTCTTGAAATTGTTAAATTGAGACAGTTACATCAGCAGATGGATGAGGCTGTGCTGGAGGCTTATGGCTGGGGTGATATTAAGCCAGAATGCGGATTTGTCTTAGAGTATTGCGATCTCGATACGGAAGAATTGCCAGAGCAGATAAGGGGACGAGTTGAAAGTGGAGACTTGTTCTTTAAAAGCTCTAAAGAAGCTCAAGAGTTTGTGTATTGGATTGATATAGGAAAGCGTAAGGGGTTGCCTTGGAGATATAAATGGCCTCAGACTACCCATGATGAGGTACTGGCAAGATTGCTAGAGCTCAATAGGGTGAGGGCAGAAATGGAGTAGTTTTTCCGATGTAAGCCAGAATACAGAAAATTAAATATTCAGTACAAAATGTTTATATTGCTATATATTAAATCTTTTTTTTAAAACTTTAGCAATTCTCACATGAATTATACATTCTAAAAACCAGGCTAAGGTAATCGAAATAAGAGCGCCCAAAGCATTGATTAGTAACACAAATAATATATTAATTATTTTTGAATCAGATCCAATAGATAAATGGTTAAGAAAATCAAGAATTGGATAATGGATCACATATAAAGCATATGAAAAAGAACCAAGATAACTGATTTTTTTAAAAAATTCAACAGGCACATTTTTGATAAAAAAAGCAATTGAGAGTAGTAAGAGCAAAACAGCTAATCTTTGAACTTCTTCACTATTTCTAAACATTAGCAAAAGATTATTATCATGCAAGAAATGATAACAAAAAGTAGACAAAGACAAGGTAAGCAAAAAAATCAATGAAATCTTATAAAGGGGGATATTTTTTTTGGTAATTAAAGATGCAACTAGCGCTAACAATGGAATTGTTAATAAAGCGCTACATAAAATAGGAATTGGATGATTAGTTATTCCATTTTTATAAATTAACATAGCTAATACATTATGAGCAATAAATGCGCAAGATAAAAGCAATGGAGTCCAGAATCTATTTGACTTGTAGTCATCATTAAGTAAATTATTATTGTTTATATTTTTAGATAGCCAAAATCCTCCAAGCCAAAGAGTAAAATAACCTAGTATTTCTAATATATGAAATGAAAATATATTTGATAAAATTGCACAAATAAAACAAAAAAATATTAGATATTTAATATTTAATTTAAATCTCCACACGAATAAAAATATGAGATAAAAAAAGAATTCGTAATGCAGAGTCCACAGAGGTATATTACTTTGAAGAACTTCAACTGTCCAACCCTGCATGAAAAAAATATTACCTACTATATTCTTGAGATCTAATGAATTTTTTAAAATTAAGCAGCTAAAAAAAATCGCAAATAGATATATTGGATATAGTCTGATTAATCTTCTGAGAATATATTTTTTTGCTTCTGATACTGTATATTTTTCAGGGGTAGTATAACCTATGAAAAAACCTGAAAGCACAAAAAAAATATAGACAGCAAGCCTACCAAAATCTGTAATTATTTCTAGAAATATAGAAGGGGAAAAACTTCCTAAAATTCTTTCTACCATGTGATGAACTAAGACAGCCACAGCACAAACACCTCTGAGTCCATCTAGTTGATCTAGTCGTCTTTTTCCTAACAGTTCATATTTTGATAAATTTATCACTAGCAATTTCTAGATTTTTCAGTGTATTGTAGCACCTGAGCATACAGTCAATATCAACTTGTCAGAGTCAGGTTGTCTACTGCCATTAATATACATAAACTACTCCTGATTATCAAAAAAAATATAGAATTGAAGTAGATGGGCTCGATAAATTAGGACATAAATGGGGGCAACCTTAGAACATCCATTAGAATCTCTAGAAACTAGTAAATGGTTTAAACTAATTTGCGGAGCGAGTTTTCAAGATCTAGAGGTTATCAGAAGTTTAACCCTGGTCTATACCTTAGCTGGAGCTGATTGTCTGGATCTATCAGCAGATCCGGCAGTGATTGAAACAGTCAGGCAAACTCTTGAATTAGCAGAAAGCCTAGCCGAGCAAGCCTGGCAAAGAGGATATCTCTATAGTGGAAAACCCTGGCTGATGGTTAGCTTGAACGATGGGGAAGATGTTCACTTCCGCAAAGCTAATTTCAATCCCCAAAATTGCCCTGATGATTGTGAACGTCCCTGCGAAAAAATTTGCCCGATAGATGCGATCAATACTCAAGGAGTAATCAAAGATAAATGTTATGGCTGTGGCCGCTGCATAGTAGTATGTCCTCTAGAACTAATTGAAGCTCAATCTCAACCAGCTATTGAACCAGATTTAATCTTGAAACAGATAGAGAAAGGCTATATCCAAGCAATCGAAATACATACTCAAGTAGGACACCAAGTCCAATTTGCCCAACTCTGGGATAAGATTAGACCTCATCATAATCGGTTGAAAGTTCTGGCTATCAGCTGCCCTGAAGATCCCGAGGCGATAGCTTACTTGCAAGAAATTTACCAAATGATAACCCCTTTGCAATGTCCTCTTGTTTGGCAGACTGATGGGCGCCCTATGAGCGGAGATATCGGCAAAGGTACTACTCATGCCACGATAGCATATGCTCAGAGACTTGGAGAATCAAAACTTCCAGGCTATATACAACTAGCAGGAGGCACTAATAGTTATACTGTTGAAAAACTCAAAGCACTTGGGTTAAGAAATCAAATATCCGGAGTAGCCTATGGCAGTTATGCCAGATCAATTGTGGGAAAATTGCTAACCACCCTTGATCTTAGTAGTATGAATAAAAAAGTACCCAACTCGCTCTGGCAGGCCACTCAAGTTGCCCATGAGCTTGTGGCACAATTTAAACAAACAGCATAAAGTAGATAGCTAATTCACCATTTTCAAACAAACCCCAGATATTGATGCCAGAGATTATCTCTTTTCCAACAATCAACGAAGATTTCCGTAAAATACTAGAAATTCTCCCTCCTACTATTAAGGAAAATTTAGAGCAGCATCCCCACCTAGATCAGTTGATGGAAGTGGTGATGGACTTAGGACGCATACCCGAAGCTCGTTTTGCCAGTCAAACAATCGAGCTGGGAACTTTTCCCATAACCAAAGAAGATCTCAATTACTGTATAACCAGAGTTGGCATTTTTAGTGGAGATAATAGAGCAGGAATAGAGCGCACATTGCACCGTATTAGTGCCATACGCAATCGAACTGGGGAAATAATCGGCTTGACCTGTCGTATTGGTAGAGCCATATTCGGTACGATATCGATGATCTCCGATTTGGTAGAAACTGGTAAATCTATTTTGCTATTAGGCCGTCCCGGCGTTGGAAAAACTACTGCCTTAAGAGAAATAGCCCGGGTACTAGCTGATGATCTTGAAAAGAGGGTGATTATCATTGACACCTCCAATGAAATAGCAGGCGATGGAGATGTGCCCCATCCAGCAATCGGCAGAGCTAGAAGAATGCAGGTAGCCCGCCCTGAACTACAACATCAGGTGATGATTGAAGCAGTAGAAAATCATATGCCTGAGGTGATAGTAATCGATGAGATAGGTACTGAATTAGAAGCTCAAGCAGCTCGAACCATTGCCGAAAGAGGAGTACAGCTAGTAGGGACCGCTCACGGTAACCGCTTGGAAAACTTGATTAAAAATCCCACCCTTTCAGATTTAGTAGGAGGAATTCAGGCAGTCACCCTAGGAGATGATGAAGCCAGAAGAAGAGGAAGTCAAAAAACTGTCTTGGAAAGAAAAGCATCTCCAACTTTTGAAATTGCCGTGGAAATGCTAGAAAGGCAGCGCTGGACTGTTCACAATGATGTAGCAAAAACAATTGATGAGCTTTTGAGAAATATTGAGCCCGGACTAGAAATCAGATCAATCAATAGCCAAGGGGAAGTAGAAAAAATAGAACAATCTAGCCGCAATAACAATAATACTTCTAGCTCAAGAGATATAAATACCTCAGATTTGGTCAGTAAGCCCAAAGGTTGGCGCAGTTCTGGAAGCATGATGCCCGTTGCCTTACTAACTCAAGATAGGCAAGAATCTCAGGATAATAATAATCATTTTGATCAGCTGATCGAAAAATCCTGGTATCAGCGAGAAGAAATAACAGATAAAGTCCGCACCCCTGGTCCTAATGGAGAAGACTGGCCAGTTTATGTCTATCCCTACGGCGTGAGCAAAGGACAACTAGAACAAGTTCTAGAAGTTATGGAATTGCCTATAGTGCTAACTAAAGACCTAGATGAGGCCGATATAGTCTTGACCCTGCGCGCTCAAGCCAAAACTCACTCCAAATTAAGACAATTGGCCAAAAACCGACAGATTCCAGTCCATGCTATCAAAGCCAATTCTATTCCCCACATTACCAAAGGCTTGCGTCGTATCTTGGGACTAGAAGAGCAAAGAGGCAGCGAATCTCTCGAGCTAGGATTTTTCAACCAAGCCAGCAGCGAAGATGAGCTAGAGGCTTTAGAAGAAACTAGACTGGCAGTTGAGCAGATCGTAATACCAAAAGGACAACCCGTAGAACTGCTGCCCCGTAGTGGACGTATCCGGAAGATGCAACATGAACTGGTAGAGCACTATCGTCTACATTCTGATAGTTTTGGCGAAGAACCTAATCGTCGCTTAAGGATCTATCCAGCTTAAAATGTAAGATTCAGGAATATTCATATTAAATTTTATGGTACCAGCTAATCTCACGCTAAGAGGCAGCAACTATCTGACCTTTGCTCAACAAGTCACCTCACCCAATCAGTTGATTTTTCCGATTACCGCTCAAGTCAATAGTCAAGATCACCTGACTATTGGCGGTTGTGACGTTATTGAATTAGTACAAAATTTTGGCTCGCCACTTTATATCCTAGATGAAGAGACATTGCGCTTAGCCTCTCGTCAATATAGAGATTCACTGTTGCGTTTCTATCCAGGCAAATCACAGGTTATCTACGCCTCCAAAGCGTGGTCATCTTTGGCAATCTGCGCAATAATTGCCAGCGAAGGAATTGGCTTTGATGTAGTCTCAGGTGGAGAACTATACACCACCTTGATGGCCTTGGAAACCATAGGACTCAAAGATAAAGCATACAGCTTGATCTATTTTCATGGCAATAACAAATCTCTCGATGAATTGTCCTATGCTATTGAGAACCATTGTACGATCATTGTGGATAACTGGTGGGAACTAGAAGCATTAGAGTCATTGGCTCAAGAGCCTGTCAAGATTATGTTGAGGCTCACTCCAGGTATCGAATGCCACACCCATGAATATATTCGCACAGGTAGTTTAGATAGCAAATTTGGCTTTGATCCCAATCAGTTTGAACAACTTTTTAGTTACGTCTCCCAACATAAAAAACTTAACTGTGTCGGACTTCATGCGCATATCGGTTCGCAGATCTTCGAGAAAGAACCTCATCAGGATTTAACCTCAGTCTTAGCTAAGTCGCTGCAAAGTGCCAAAGAGCATGGACTAGAGATTGATACGCTCAATATAGGAGGAGGATTAGGCATTCGCTATACTGAATCTGACGATCCCCCTAGTATAGTTGAATGGGTAGAGGCAGTTTCCAAGGCCATGGTAGATGCCTGCACTTTAGCTGGGATAGCTCTACCTAAACTGATGATCGAGCCGGGGAGATCTTTAATTGCTACTGCTTGTGTGACGGCCTATACTGTAGGATCTAGTAAAGAAATCCCCGGAATTCGCAATTACATTGCTGTAGATGGAGGCATGTCAGACAATCCACGCCCGATCACTTATCAATCTCTCTATAGAGTAGTCCTAGCCAATGGAATGTCAGAAAACGCTCAATTTAAAGTTACAATTGCAGGTAAGCATTGTGAATCAGGAGACATTCTTATCAAGGATGCCACTTTACCTGAAACCAGTTCGGGAGATATTTTAGTAGTACCGGCGACAGGAGCATATAACTCTAGCATGTCTTCCAACTACAACCGTTTACCAAGACCGGCGGCAGTTCTCGTTAACCAAGGGGAGGCTAATCTCATTGTCAAGCGAGAAACCTACTTGGATCTTGTCAAACAAGACGTCCTACCAGAGCGGCTTAGCAATCACCAATCCTAAATTATTAGACAAGAGCAATAGTCTATCCGTTCATGCTCGTTCTAGATCCCTATCTTGGCTTTGAGAGAGTTCAGGTATCACTCCATATGATCATTGATGTGGTACTAGTAACTCTTCTGATCTATGTGGTGCTCCTAGTAAGCGAGGAGCGCCGCATACTTTCTGTGCATGGACTTTGTTTGCTGGTTTTTCTGCAGCTAATTACGCAAAGAATGGGCTTGAATTACCTGAGTTTTTTGCTAGAAAAACTTGTCTTAGCTGGAGCGGTGGCTATAGCTGTCAATGCCCAATCAGAGCTAACAAGAATGCTCGAACTAATAGGGCAGGGTAAAATTAAACAACTGTTCCAGGCAAACACTCCACCTCCTGCCAACAACAAGATAGAAGAAATTGTCGAATCAGTAAAAGAACTTTCTCAAAATAGAACAGGAGCCTTGCTAGTTCTAGAGCTCGACCAGCCGATGGATATCGCTACGTTAATTAATCCAGGAATTGCCCTTAATTCAGAAATTTCCAAAGAATTGATTTTGACTATTTTTAGGCCTAAAACTCCTTTGCACGATGGTGCTGTGGTAATTAGAGGTTCAAAAATCGTCTCAGCCGCTGTAATTTTGCCACTTTCAGAAAAGACCATGTCTAGACAGCTGGGAACTAGACATAGAGCAGCTATAGGTATCACCGAGAAAAAGGGAGATTGCATTTGTATTGTTGTCTCAGAAGAGACTGGTTCAATTTCTTTAGTAGAAAAGGGAAATATCGATAGACCCCTAACTAGCAGTAGACTAAAAGAGTTGTTACAAGAACGTTTCTTAACAGAGGGCGAAAAAGAGACGAGCAAACCCATAATTACAAAGTTAGTTCGTAAAACCTGGTTGCCGGTTAAAGAAAATTTCAAACGTATTTTGTCAATTGTTTCAGATAAATCCAAACAAGAAAAGAAATGAGTGCTAAACCTATTGCTCTCCAACATTTACCAGCTGATTTAGATAAAGAACGCCTACCAGATCATGTTGCAGTGATCATGGATGGCAATGGCCGCTGGGCAAAGGGTCGTTCTTTACCAAGAGTAATGGGACATCAAAAAGGGGTAGATACACTCAAAGATCTTTTGCGCTGTTGCAGAGACTGGGGAATTCCGGCATTGACCGCTTACGCATTTTCTACAGAAAATTGGGGAAGACCTATAGAAGAGGTGCAGTTTCTGATGACTCTTTTTGAGCGAGTATTGCGCAAAGAACTCTCGGACATGATGAAAGAGGATGTTTGTATAAGATTTATTGGCAATCTCTCTAGCCTGCCTCCTTCTCTCCAAGAAGAAATTTTTCGCTCTATGAAAGACACGGAAAAAAATACTGGTATACAATTTACTGTGGCAACTAACTATGGAGGCAGAGAGGAAATTACTCATGCTTGCAAGTCCATTGCAGAAAAAGTCCAACAAGGTTTGCTCCAACTTGAAGAGATTAATGAAATCACCATAGACGATCACCTCTATACCAAGGGATTACCTTCTCCTGATTTGTTAATACGCACTAGTGGTGAAATGCGCATCAGTAACTTTTTGCTTTGGCAATTAGCGTACGCAGAAATTTACGTCACTCCCACACTTTGGCCTGACTTTGACCGCAGCCAATTCCACCAAGCCCTTATCAGCTATCAATCTAGAGATCGTCGTTTTGGTAAGCTCTAATATCTCTAAGTCACTATGTTAGTCAGAAATAAGCAAAAATCTAAAAATTCCACAGCTATTGTTGCTCAGCCGGTATCGCAAGAAAAAAAACGCGAGCAAGAGAACTTTCAAGATGTTCTGATACTGTTGCGCAACCTTATTGAACGCGAGGAAAAAACGATCTCGATGATCATAGACTCTCTTTATGAAATTGGCTCGGCTAGTCTGATTGACAAGAAAATTAACTCAAAAGCTCTTAACGGTTTGCTTAAATCAATCAGAATGTTTCCCAAACCGGTGTTCAAGATTATAGCCCTGCGTTGGGTCAAACAAAAATCTCCCTTGATTATCACCAATTGGCTATTTAGAAAAGTTAAATTTTAAAGAGAGATATTGCTAGTGATTTCTAAACACATTATTAAGGAATGTGTTATGTCACAATTGTTAGCGTTATCACCATAGTAGTGAAGCAGTTAATAAACAGGATCGACAGATGGACCCCCTATATCAATATGCTTGGATTATTCCCGTACTCCCTGTGGTGGGGGCGGCGGTATTAGGAATAGGATTGATTTCCTTTGGCCAGACCACAAGCCGCCTGAGATCTTTAAGTTCCCTCTGGGTGATCAGCCTAATGGTGGGAGCAATGGGTTATTCAATTGCTCTTCTATTTAGCCAACTTCAAGGGCATCCCAGTAGCACGACGATGATCGAATGGGCTTCTGCTGGTAATTTTCATCTACAAATGGGTTACACCATTGATCACCTCACCGCTTTGATGTTGGTCATTGTGACTACAGTAGCGGTTGCCGTTATGATTTATACCGACGGGTACATGTCACATGACCCTGGCTATGTGAGATTCTATGCCTACTTGAGTCTTTTTGGCTCTTCTATGCTAGGGTTAGTTCTCAGCCCTAATTTAGTACAAATATACATATTTTGGGAATTGGTAGGGATGTGTTCCTACCTCTTGATAGGATTTTGGTACGATAAATCCGCTGCCGCCGAAGCTTGCCAAAAAGCTTTCGTCACCAACCGAGTTGGTGACTTTGGTCTGTTGCTTGGCATGTTGGGACTTTTTTGGGCAACAGGAAGTTTTGACTTTGCGACTATGGGTGAGCGACTCTCTAACCTTCTAGATTCCGGCACCATCAGCATGGGATTGGCTACGCTGTTTGGCATATTGGTCTTTTTGGGACCAGTGGCCAAATCTGCCCAATTTCCCCTTCATGTCTGGTTACCAGATGCTATGGAAGGTCCAACGCCTATTTCTGCGTTGATTCATGCAGCAACCATGGTAGCAGCTGGAGTATTTCTCATAGCCAGAATGTATCCAGTACTAGTTATCTTACCTACAGTAATGACAGTGATAGCCTGTACAGGCGCATTTACTGCCTTTCTAGGAGCGACCATAGCTCTGACTCAAAATGACATCAAGAAAGGTTTAGCCTATTCCACAATTTCTCAATTGGGCTATATGGTAATGGCCATGGGCATAGGTGGTTATAGCGCTGGTCTATTTCACCTCATGACTCATGCTTATTTCAAGGCAATGCTTTTTCTAGGCTCTGGTTCAGTAATTCACAGTATGGAATCTGTGGTAGGTCATAACCCTGTTCTAGCTCAAGATATGAGAATGATGGGGAACCTACGCAAATATATGCCGATTACTGCAGCTACCTTTTTTATAGGAACCTTGGCTATATGCGGTATTCCACCTTTTGCTGGATTCTGGTCAAAAGATGAAATTTTAGATCTAGCTTTTCAAGCTAATCCCTTATTTTGGCTTGTAGGCTGGTTAACTGCAGGATTAACGGCCTTCTACATGTTCCGCATGTATTTTATGACCTTTGAGGGCAAATTCCGTGGGACAGATGAGACCATTGCTCAAAAGTTACTATCGGCTGCTGGGGCTCAAAATAATGAAGCTCATGAGCATCATCACGCTCATCCTCATGAGTCCCCCTGGACTATGACATTACCCCTAGTCCTTTTAGCAGTTCCCTCAGTCTTAATAGGATTGGTTGGTAAACCTTGGAATAATAACTTTGAATCTTTTATTGCTAACCCTGTAGCAGTAGAAGAAGAAACTATCTTCCATTGGAACGAATTCTTTGTTATGGCCGGGAGTTCAGTAGGGATTGCTCTATTAGGTATTACCTTGGCATCTGCCTTTTATTTGTTCAAAAAATTCGATCCAAATGCGATTGCTCAAAAATTCCCAGCTCTTTATCAGTTCTCCTTGAACAAATGGTATTTCGATGATATTTATGATCGGATCTTTGTCAGAGGCTCACGCCGATTAGCTAGGGGAATTATGGAGGTAGATTACAAGGTGATCGATGGAGCTGTTAATTTGACTGGACTGGCGACTCTTTTGAGTGGAGAAGGTCTCAAATACCTAGAAAATGGACGTGCTCAGTTCTACGCCTTGATAGTTTTTGCAGCCGTCTTGGGCTTTGTGATTGTCTTTAGCGTGACCTAGTTGAGAGTGGGGATAGATTAATTATCCTCACTCAAACCATCCAAAATAATAAATACATACCGGATAAGAAACAAAAATGACAACATTTCCTTGGTTAACATTTATTATCCTCTTTCCCATAACTGCCGCTCTTTTTATTCCGATCATTCCCGATAAGGACGGCAAGACGGTCAGATGGTACTCCTTAACAATTGGATTAATTGATTTTGCCGCGATTATCTATACATTTTATAGCGGCTATAATCTCAATGAAGCCAAGCTGCAGTTATTTGAAAGCTATACATGGATTCCCCAAATTGACTTGAGATGGTCAGTTGGTGTTGACGGGCTCTCAATGCCTCTAGTGATTCTCACAGGTTTTATCACCACCTTGGCAATCATGGCTGCCTGGCCTGTGACCTTTAAGCCCAAGCTATTCTATTTTCTGATGTTACTGATGTACGGCGGGCAGATAGCAGTATTTGCCGTGCAGGATATGCTGTTGTTTTTCCTGGTCTGGGAATTAGAATTAGTTCCTGTTTACCTTATTCTTTCTATTTGGGGAGGAAAACGTAGACTCTATGCTGCTACCAAATTCATTCTCTATACCGCTGGTGGTTCGCTGTTTATTCTCATAGGTGCCTTGACCATGGCTTTTTATGGCAATAATGTCACCTTTGATATGCGGGCGATTGCCGCTAAAGATATTCCCCTACAAATGCAACTTCTGCTCTATGGGGGGTTCTTGATTGCCTATGGCGTAAAATTACCAATTTTCCCACTGCATACCTGGTTACCTGATGCCCATGGAGAAGCAACAGCTCCAGCTCACATGCTTTTAGCTGGTATTTTGCTAAAAATGGGAGGTTACGCGCTCTTTAGAATGAATGTGGGAATGCTGCCGCAAGCGCATGCTTACTTTGCCCCGATTTTGGTAATTTTGGGTGTGGTGAATATCATCTATGCCGCCTTGACTTCATTTGCCCAACGCAATCTCAAACGCAAGATTGCCTATTCATCTATATCCCATATGGGTTTTGTTTTGATTGGCATGGCTTCATTTACAGATATAGGGGTCAGTGGCGCTATGCTACAGATGATCTCACATGGACTAATTGGAGCTAGTCTCTTTTTTATGGTGGGCTCTACCTACGATAGGACCCATACCCTGATGCTGGATGAAATGGGGGGTGTGGGCAAAAAAATGAAAAAATCGTTTGCGATGTGGACTGCTTGCTCTTTTGCCTCACTAGCTCTTCCTGGGATGAGCGGTTTTGTTGCTGAACTGATGGTCTTTATTGGCTTTGCCACAAGTGATGCCTATAGTTTTCCCTTTAGAATGATTGTTCTTCTTTTGGCGGCTGTGGGTGTGATTCTCACGCCTATTTACCTACTTTCAATGTTGAGAGAGCTGCTCTATGGACCTGAAAACAAAAACCTAATTGAAAAAGAAGCCCTGATCGATGCTGAACCACGTGAGGTCTTTATAATTGCCTCACTCTTGATTCCAATTATTGGAATTGGTCTATATCCCAAGCTGGTAACCCAAATCTATGATCCAACTACTACCAATTTGGCAGCTCTGATGCGTGAATCATTGCCGCAAGGAAAGGTGGCAGGATTTTTTCAGCCATCTGTCTCTCAAAAGGCGCCTAGCCTCTAGTTGAAAAATCGAGGGAGTTTTTTTACTAATACTCCCTTTTTTTGACATTTGCTAGTTAAGCCGATAATATTTAAAACTGTAACAGGAGGTTCAAAATGGCAGGTAGTCAGGTAGAAGCAGATCTCTGGATCAATGAGTATATCAGCCCTTGGGATATCTATTCTCACGGTATCACACAGATTCTGGCCTACAAGAAAACTCAATATCAAGAGATGTATGTCGTAGAATCTGGAGAATATGGCAAGGCTCTTGTGCTAGATGGAAAGTGGCAATCTTGTACTGGCGATGAATTTATTTATCATGAAACCCTTGTACATCCAGCTTTGATCGCTCACAAAAACCCTAAATCCGTATTGATTCTAGGCGGTGGTGAAGGAGCAACTATTCGAGAAGTCCTGCGCTGGAAAACTATAGAGCGAGTGATGATGATTGACATCGATGGGGAAGTTGTCCAAGCTTGCAAGGATTTCTTGCCCGAGATGCATCAGAACGCTTTTGATGACCCTAGAGTAGAATTGGTGATTGCCGATGCCTTAGAAGTACTAGATACTACCACTGACAAATGGGATATCATCATCTCGGATCTCTGTGATCCCATTGAAGAGGGTCCTTCTTACCCACTTTTTACCCAAGAATATTTTCAAAAGTTACAAAGAGTTTTAGCTCCCAATGGCTATGTGGTAGTTCAATCTGGACCGATTGCCCCTCCCAAGGTAATGTATCATGCTCGTCTGGTTAATACTCTCAAGTCGGTTTTTCCCCATGTTCAATCGATGTATTCCCCTTCAGCTAGCTATGGTTCTCCCTGGGGATTTGCCCTCTGCAGCAATGAGAATTTTAGCACTATGCCAGATCCTCAATCTGTAGATCTTCTCCTACAGGAAAAAACCACAGGGGGCTTCAGGTTGATTGATGGGATTTCTCTTTTAGGAGCAATGCAGACTCCTCTTTATGTGCGTCGTGCTTTTAGCGAATATCCCCAAGTCTATACCCTCAAAGAACCACCCAAATTTTTTGGCAAAGGCGTAGTTGAAGGCTAAAAGATGACTAGCTCCGATCTGATTATCTTTTGGCACCGTCGAGACCTGCGCTTAGATGATCATTATGGTCTTACTCAAGCCAGAAGCAGAAGTAGAAAAATAGTTGGTGTTTTTTGCTTTGATCCTAAAATCTTGGCAGCAGATGATATAGCCCCAGCTAGAATTCAATATCTTCTTGGCTCTCTGGCTTGTTTAGCCCAGAACTACTCCATCCAAGGGGGAAATTTACTCTTTTTTTTCGCTGATCCTTGTCAACTGATTCCTGAACTAGCTCAAAAGCTCTCTGCCAAAGCTGTATATTGGTCCGAGGATGTGGAACCTTATGCCAGAAGTAGAGATAAAATCGTTCAAGATTCACTCAAAGAAAAAGGAATTGAATATGTAACCCACTGGGAACAGCTTCTCCATCGGCCAGGGCAGGTTTTATCTCAATCTCAAACTCCCTATACTGTCTTTACTCCCTTTTGGAAAAACTGGAACTCTCTGCCCAAAGAAGAGCCACTGCCTTCAATAGAAAATCTAGAAGGTTTAACGATAGATGAACTAGAAACAATAAATCCTATTGCCCTTCCTACTGCTAAGGATCTGGGCTATTGTTGGGATAAAGAATTACCACTAATTCCAGGAGAGCAAGCCGCCTTAGAAATACTTGAGGCTTTCTGTCAAAACCATCTTGAAAACTATGGGCAAGCGAGAAACTTCCCTTCTATAAACGGCACCTCGCTGCTTGGCCCGGCGCTCAAATTTGGGGTCATTGGCCTGAGGAGAATTTGGCAAACTAGCCAAAATATTTCTCTCTATAGCCGCTCTGATGAGGCAAGGCAGAGTATTACTACTTGGCAGCAGGAATTGGCTTGGCGGGAGTTTTATCAACATTGCCTATATTATTTTCCTGCTCTGGTCAATGGTCCTTATCGCGCTGAATTTCAAAACTTTCCTTGGCAGGATAAGCCAGAGTATTTTCAAGCTTGGTGTACAGGAAATACAGGATATCCCATTGTTGATGCGGCAATGCGCCAACTCAATGAAACTGGCTGGATGCATAACCGTTGCCGTATGATTGTCGCTAGTTTTCTCACTAAAGATCTGATCCTCAATTGGCAATGGGGAGAGAAATATTTTATGCAAAAATTAGTTGACGGAGATTTGTCCGCCAATAATGGCGGTTGGCAATGGAGCGCCTCAAGTGGCATGGATCCAAAACCTCTGCGCATTTTTAATCCCTACACCCAAGCCCAAAGATTCGACCCTGAGGGCGATTATATACGCCGCTGGCTGCCCGAATTAAGCTCAATAGATACTGTAAATCTACTGAGTGGAAAAATCCCTCCTTTAGAAAGAATGTATTGTAATTATCCAGAGCCCATTGTCGTTCACAATGAGCAACAGAAAAAATTCAAAATACTTTATCAAGAACAAAAACAAAAAACTTGAATTAAAGATAAATATTTTTATGAAATCATTTGCCTTCTGGCTTAAAGTATTTTTCTACTACCCAGTATTATTGTCTTATTTTTTTACTAATACTAAATCAATAATTGAGATAGATATTAAACGCTGGCAAACTATACTCAATCTGCCAGAACGCACTATCACAATGCAGTTGTTATTTTTATTCAAAAAATTTCCAGAATTTAGAAATGTTTACTATTTCCGAATTTTAAAAGGAAACCTAGGCGGCAAAATCCTTTCTCGTCTACTAAGGCTGTTCTATCATCCTTTACCTACACTATATTTAATAGACTCTTGTGATATTGGATCAGGTCTGTTTATTCAACATGGATTTAGCACTATTGTTTATGGTGATTTAGGCTCAAACTGTTGGGTCAATCAACAAGTCACAATTGGAGCTAAAGACGATCAAGGTTACCCAAAAATTGGAAATAACGTCAGAATCACCGCAGGAGCTAAGGTTCTGGGAAATATTACAATAGGTGACAATGCTGTCGTAGGAGCAAATGCAGTGGTCACCAAAGACGTGCCTGATAACTGCGTAGTTGGTGGAGTGCCTGCTCGTATTATTAAAAGAGATGGACAAAAAGTAGAGTAGAAACCAAATGTGAATTAAAATTTCACAAACTTATATTCTTATATTAGAGCGAGTAATTTCTACGCTCACCTGCCCTGAAAAATCGGCAATAGGAGGTGAGAGCTTGGTCAATTTCAGCTTAACCTCTGTAACTAAAGGGATCTCCAAAATATCTTGAGCGATCACTTGAGCTAGCCGTTCAATCAAGGCAAATTGGGATTTGGCTATTTTCTCTTTGATTAGTTCAATTACTTGTGCGTAGTTGAGGGTATCTGTGAGCTGGTCAGTTTGACCAGCTCTAGCTAAATCGTAAGAAATACGAGCATTAACCTCAAACCATTGTCCGAGTACTTTTTCCTCTGGAAAGTAACCTACATAACCATAACAGCGCAGATTACTAATTTCTATGATATCTACCACTTGAGAAGATTAAATTGCTCCATATCGATAGTTTGACGATTACGATAAATAGCCAAAATAATAGCTAATCCTACCGCTGCTTCAGCTGCCGCTACAGTTATCACAAAAACAGTGAAAACTTGGCCTTTGATAGCACCTGGATCTAAAAAATTAGAGAAACCCATTAAGTTGATATTGACCGCATTTAAGAGTAATTCAATCGACATCAATACTCTAACGGCATTACGGCTGGTCACCAGACCAAAAATACCAATACAAAATAGAGCTGCCGAAAGTAGTAGATAAAATTGCAATTGCATCGCCATGGTTTATTTTCCAGTATTGGTTAATTCACGAGGACGTTCTGGCAAGGTCAAAGCAGTAGAAGTCAATTCAGATGATTTGACAGAGATATCGGGAATGAAATCTCTTCTAGCTAGAACTATAGCGCCAATCATAGCAATCAACAGCAAGATTGAGGCCAATTCAAAAGGTAAGAGAAAATCACTAAAGAAATGCTTCCCGAGGGCTACCATAGTGTTATCTATCACCGCTGGGGAAGTTGTAGAAATCTGCCAGGGAGTTATCAAGACCATGGTACTTAATAGAGCAAACAAGCCCAAACAGACTAAAGCGGTTGAACCATTTCTGATCCAACGACGGGGAATAGATTTAAAATCCTCTGTTTTATTGACCAGCATGATGGCAAAGAGAATCAAAACATTGATCGCACCAACGTAGATCAGTATTTGAGCTGCTGCCACAAAGTCAGCATTGAGCAAGATATAGATCCCTGAAATACACACAAACACTCCACCTAGGAGAAAGGCTGAATAGACGATGTTAGAGAGTAACACCACGCCCAAAGCTGCAGCAATCAGCATTGCTGAGAGAATAATCAGGGAGACCGACTGTACTCCTTCTGCTAAGTTCATTTTGATTAAGTTCCTTCAGATTGGTTAACTAGATGCGGAATTGATATCTTCAGGGCGCTGGCCAGATCTTTGAGTTCCAGCGGGTAAGTCATGGGGCTCGCTGATACCTTTAGGAAGATAGGCAAACTCTCTCAATGGAGTAACCATAGGATCGTCAGTGACTTTATAGGGCAGGCGTCCAAGAGCAACGTTATCATAATTTAGCTGATGACGATCGTAGGTAGCCAATTCATACTCTTCTGTCATAGAGAGGCAGTTAGTTGGACAATATTCCACACAGTTACCGCAGAAAATACATACGCCAAAATCAATGCTATAGTGCTTGAGCTCTTTTTTCTTAATTTCTTTTTTGAACTCCCAATCTACTACAGGTAAGTTAATAGGACATACCCGCACACAGACTTCACAGGCGATACATTTGTCAAATTCGAAGTGAATCCTCCCTCTATAGCGTTCAGAAGGAATTAGTTTTTCATAGGGATATTGAACAGTTACAGGACGACGACGCATATGGTCGAAGGTAACGCCTAGTCCCTCTCCGATATATTTAGCCGCCTGTATAGTCTCTTTAGTATAGTTAGTGACTTGTTTGAGGAGGTTGAACATGATCTAAAGCTCTCCTAGTATATGAATTGATTTTATTTAACCACCAAAAGCAAATGGGAAGGCTAGTTTTAATGCCGCTGTTAGAAGAAGATTGACAAGCGAAACCGGAAGAAGAAACTTCCAGCCCAGATTGAGCAATTGATCAATGCGAACCCTAGGCACAGTCCAGCGCACCAGAACTGCCAAAAATACTAAAAGGTAAGTCTTCAAGATAGTCATGACAATACCAACAGCTGCATCTACAATTTCCAAGACATCATTGGTTGGACTAATCCCAAACCAAGATGCTAGATTTTCCAGAGGCAGAGGGGATTCCCAGCCACCAAGATAAAGAATAGCAAAAACAAGGGAAGATAAAACCAGATTGACATAGGAGCCGACATAAAACAGACCAAACTTCATACCTGAATATTCAGTTTGATAGCCGGCAACAAGCTCCTCTTCAGCTTCAGGTAAATCAAAAGGAAGACGTTCACACTCAGCCAAAGCTGCAATCCAGAAAATGAGAAAGCCTATAGGCTGACGCCAGATATTCCAACCCAAAATTCCATAACCTGATTGCTGATTGACTATATCAATAGTGCTAAGGCTATTGGACATCATTACTATTGCCAAGACAGCAAAAGCCAGAGGTATCTCATAGCTAATAGATTGAGCTGCCGCTCTCAATCCTCCTAAGAGGGAATATTTATTGTTAGAAGAATAGCCCGACATTAACAAGCCTATTGGGGCAATGCTAGAAAGGGATATCCAAAGAAATATGCCAATATTTAGATCCGTGATGACCAAATGCTGCCCAAAAGGGACAACCAGATAGGAAAGAAACACTGGCAAAACTACCAGCACCGGACCTAAAGTAAAAAGGATACTATCAGCCTTAGCTGGAATAATATCCTCCTTAAAGACCAGTTTCATCCCATCTGCAACCGGCTGCAGAAAACCAAGAGGACCTGCATATTCAGGGCCGATTCTTTGTTGAACGGCAGCGGAAACCTTTCTCTCTAGCCAAACGCAGACCAAAACTCCAACAGTTGCACCCAAAATCATCAACAACATGGGCAGGGGCATCCAGAAAAGCTTAGCAACTCCCTGTGAGAATCCTAAATCTTTGAGAGATTCGATAAAGGTTCCCTGTAAATCAATTCCTGTGTCCATCTAAATCAATTTTTAAGTTTAGGGTTCTATCTTAGTTTAAAGTATAGCCTTCTCTGAGGAGCTATAGAAAAAACTTCATTGGTTTTCTTAGCAAATAAAGCTGATCTTAATATTGAGATCAGCTTTGGCAAAGTTAGAAAAGAACCTAGTTAACAGCAGAGGGAATAGGCTCAACTCTCACATTGAGACTAATTTTTTGACCATTGCGATCTAGAGTTATGGGGATTTGTTGACCTATTTCAGTTTTCTCTACCAGATCCTGGATTGAGCTGGGATCTTTAACTTCCCTATTAGCTAGGCTTTGGATCACATCACCTGGTTTGATACCTGCTTTAGCTGAAGGTGAATTATTGGCAACATTAACCACCAAAACTCCTTTATCGGCCTTTATATTGATTCCTTTGGCTTGTTGTTGGATTTCCTGTTTAATCTCAGGATTAATTCCCACCATATAGATACCGAGATAGGCATGCTCAACTTTGCCTTTGGTGATTATCTGATCGGCAACTTGTTTGGCTTTATTAATCGGAATCGCAAATCCTATACCTTGAGCATGTTGAATGATTGCTGTATTGATTCCAATCACCTCACCCCTGGAATTGAGCAAAGGCCCACCAGAATTTCCAGGATTGATTGCCGCATCAGTCTGAAGAAAATCAACTCTCTTGTTTCCTTCACCTATATCGGAACTGTGACGACCAATAGCACTGATAATCCCTGCTGTTACTGTATTATCCAAGCCTAAAGGATTACCAATAGCGATAGCCCATTCACCAGCTTGTAATCGATCAGAGTTGCCCAATTTAACAGTGGGCAGATTAGTAGCATTGATTTTGACCACAGCAACATCAGTAACTTTATCCCCGCCTAATACCTTACCCTGGAGAGTTCTGCCATCTTTAAGGGTGACAGTAACCTTATCAGCTCCTTCTATAACATGGGCGTTGGTATAAATAAGACCATCAGAGCTGACAATCAAGCCAGAACCAAGTCCTCTTCTAATTTGTTTTTCTGGAGTCTGAGGTACAGAACCTGCGAAAAAATGTCGAAATACTGGATCATTGAAAACTTCGGGCATCGCTGCCGATACAACTTTAGAAGCATTGATCCGCACAACAGCAGGACCGCTATCTTTGACAACTTCGGTAATAAAACTGGTAGGAGAAACCCCCGGTGGAATAGCGGCTGTGGCAAAATTATTGGGGACCTGCTCAGCTGGAGTAGATGAACTAATATTTTGCGAGCTTTTACTGTTAAGGACAGAAGAGCCAAATAGTCCCAAACTGCCACCTAGTAAAAGCAAGGAAAGATAGGTCAAAATAGATTTTCTCTGATTTGTCATAGTAGTTAGCCTTTAAAGCAAAAAAATAATTAGGGACAATTACACTGTGTATATCTATAATTTAGACTTGCTATATGAACAATTGGTTACGATTTTACGAAAAAATTGTGTCAAACCCTTGCCCAAAGCATGAGAAAATCTTTGAAAATCCTAGGTTAAAGGTATATCTGCCGTGTTGAAGAAATTTCCCTGGCCCTCGTGGCTCCTTTTCTTAACAATATACGGAGTCTATGGGTGGATAGTAGGATCAGAAAACTTTTTTTTGTCGCGCTTTGTCTTTGCTCAAATAAAGCTCTGGGGTGATGGTTCTTTATTACTAGAATATAAATCCTGGGTTGAAACCTTGATCAAAATTATAGAGACGTCTTTTATTTTTTTAGTTACACTTTTTTTCTCTGATTCCCTGCGAGTAATGAAAATTGTAATCAGGAAACCCTTTTCTTCAAGTGTATTGACTTTCATCTATATTTTACTTTGGTCTAGTTTAATCCCAGTGGTTTTGACCTGGTCTACTTACTTTGCTCGCTTTTTTATCATATTAGCTGTGGCTTTGTTACTAAGAATTGACCTGCAGCGCTATGGTTATAAACATTTTTCTATCACTTGGGTAGTTTGCTTAAGTGGAATACTATCTTTTATTCTTGGACTAATATTTTTTCAGTTGTGGGGAAATCATGCCGGAACAATCTAAATTCAATCCGCGGCAAATCATCATAATCGCAATGATGCTAGTTGGCTTTCTTGGTTTTGCTGTTGTGCCGCTTATTAGCCTTTTTAACAGCTCCAACAATAGTTCTCCAGCGCCAACAAACTTACAAAGTAGCAAAGAAGAATTAATCAAAAAATTCACTGAACAGGAAAAAAGCTACCAGAAAATTTTGGAGCGCGAACCTAAAAATACCTTTGCACTTGAGCGCGTGACTGATGCAAGATTAAAACTGTATCAGATTACTGGAGATGTGACTATGTTACAAAAAAGTCTACCAACTCTTGATGAACTAATTAAACAAAACCCTAAAAATCAAACCCTGGCAGCCTTAAAACACCAAATTGCAATAATGATAGAAAGGGAGAGCAAAAAACCTGCACATTAGAGAATAACTTTGTTATGATGTTAGGGGTTAAATTGGGGCCGTAGCTCAGCAGGATAGAGCGAGCGCCTCCTGAAATATCGGGCACTCTGTCTAGGAAACTACAGGAGTGAATGTGGTCAAATTCAAGGAAGCCTAAGTCGGATATAGATATGGTAATCTTGAGCCAAGCTTCGATGATTTCCCATTTCGAAGAAGGTGCAGAGACTGGTTGTGAGAACCCTAGGGAAGGTTTTGGAGATAAATAATCTCTCTCTCAACAGAAACGGCCACCACCTAAGGATTGTTTGATTATCTATGGTGAAGGAATAGTCCAGAGAGTGGGGAAACTCACACCAATCTGAAGCGCTAGGCCGCCAGTTCGATTCTGGCCGGTCCCGTTAACAAAAAATTTTTTATATTATCTTTTTTCATTGATAATCAGATGGCGTTTATCATCTGTTGCCACTAAACCCTGACGATGAAATTCTCCCATTAGGCGAGTTACGGTAACCCTAGTTGTACCAATTGTGTTGGCAATATTTTGATGAGTTAGGCGTATACTCAAGCGAGTACTACCATTAATACTTGGCTCGCCCAATTCTGTTTTAAGAAACCTTAATAGTTCAACCAAGCGATCTTCTACTCTTTTAAGTCCGGTAATGGCAAGTAGAGCTTCACTTTGGCGCAGACGAGAAACAACATGTTTGAGCATCAGACTAGCAAGGGTATTAGATCTCTCTAACTCCTCAACGGTGTACCATTTTAAATAAGTTTCAGAGAGAGCATTAGCACTATAGTTATCTATCTGGGTTAGCCACAGTCCGAAAAAAGCCTGAGAGATAGCCCATCCCAAAATAGTATCTTCCCCTTGGGCATCAATCTGGCTCAGTTGAACCACACCGCGACATATTTGCCATACACCTTGAGGATCTAAAGGAATTATTTCTCCTTTGTCATAGTAATGTAATCTTCTTCCATCAATGACCTGTTGGGGCATTGCTCCGGGCTTGAGCGCGATATTGTCCGTAAAGAGCATGTATATATTGGCCTTATATAATTAAGATTAATGCTATCTAGGTTACCATTGGTTGTCCAAAACTTTAAACTACTTTTAGGCAACAATAAAAAATTGTGTTTGACTAAATTTTGAGGAAATTGAAATGAGTACTTTAATCGCAATTGCTTACGATGATCAATTCAAAGCCGAAGAAGTGCGCTTGAGTTTGCGCAAACTTCAGGTTGAACATTTGATTGAGCTTGAGGATGCTGCAGTTGTTGTAAAAAATGAAGAGGGCAAAATCAAACTAAAACAAGCCATCGATTTGACTACAACAGGCGCGCTCAGTGGTGGTTTCTGGGGATTACTAATCGGCGTTCTATTTCTTAATCCACTATTAGGAGCAGCTGTAGGAGCTGCTGCTGGTGGAATATCTGGAGCACTTACAGATATTGGAGTAGATGATAACTTCATGCGTGAATTGGGAGAAAATTTACCTACAGGTAGCTCTGCCCTTTTTGTTTTAGTTAGAGAAGTTACCCCAGATAAAGTTTTAGCTGAAATCGCTCCTTTTGGTGGCAAAGTTCTAAAAACTTCACTCTCTAAAGATGATGAAACCAAACTTCAAGAAGTTCTGACCAATCACGGGCTAGTGACTGACAAACCCTTAGTCTAGGCAGTAACAGGTGTAGATTTAATTTATACTACACCTGTTAGATATAACCATTGAGCCACGCAAAATCAGTTCAAATTAAAATTTTGGGGTATCAATTTAATCTCATTTAAATTTAAAATTTGCACATCAGCCCCGGCAAGGGATTGGCAAGGAATGGCGCCGCTGCCCCAACGTATGGCTATTATCCCGGCAGCATTGGCCCTACTAGCCATTTGAATGTCCATTTGGGAATCTCCCACCATCAGAGTATTTGCACAAGATACTTGTAATTTTTCACAAACCATCTCAAAGCAGATAGGATCAGGCTTAAGGTAACCCTGGTCAGCTCCTTGATATATTTCAATAAATTGGCTCAGTTGATGATCTTCTAAAAAGATCTCTATATCTCGTGTACTGGCCAAAGAGAGAATAGCTAATTTCAAACCTCTTTGGTGCAGGTTGCTAATCACCTCATAGCAACCAGGAAAAATAACTGTTTTTTTTTCCTTCAGATCTACTTCTTTAAATGCCTGTTGAACCAAATTTCTCGATTCGAGCCAACCTTTGCCCCTTTGAGCAACATGAGCGGCAAGGGCAATTTCATTTTCCAATCGAGAGCCTACTGCCATCAGTCCAGCTGGATTCAGTACATTATTGTACATACCAAGTGAGCGCAAAATTGTCTCTTTAAGACCTGGTATTCTTTCTTCTAGCCAATGTGCAACATTGTTGGCCAAATCGCTCAACAACAAACTAGAATCTTCCAATGTGCCATCTTTATCGAAAATAATAGCTTGGATATCGCCAAAATTTTTATCTCTACAGTAAATAGTAGGCAAATTAAAAACCCTCTGTTTGAGGCCGAGGACCAACTGAACCAGGCTGATTGAGAAAAAGATTACCTGCTGCTTCGTTTTGGTAAATACAATCAATTTTGGGCTTGGCCTCTAGTGGTCCGGTAAAGCCAAAAGTATTCATCCTATTTTTACATTCATTGACCTGTTCGGAGGTGACTAATTTCTGCTGCTCTAAAAGAGCCCAGTTGTTGCGTCGTAAAACACAGCCTGGAGCCATCAAAGGTTGTGTTACATAGACATTAAAAGGGTTAAAGGTGACAAAGACTCTGACATCAGTTACGATGGCGCTTGCTCCATATTGTATACATAGTTCAGCATTTGGAGCGCTGCGATCAATTACCTCTCTAGAGGCAACATTCTCCCTATCTAAACTGGCAGTAGAGCTAAAACCAATGCCTACCCCTACGCCCAAGATAAAGACACCGCCTACAAGAGCTATTTTGGTATAGTCAGTTTTGTTGCCAGTGGAAGATTTACCCGGATAAGAAGAATCGTAGCGCTCTTGTTGATAGTCGTAGTCATTTCTGGGTTTGCGTTTCATTATTATATTAAGTTAGTGAGTATATTTGTCCGTCTATGAGCAATCTGGTGATACCCTTAGCTTTCAGATGTCCGGAGGTTTTGTGAAATATACTTCCATCGGGAACTTTAATGACACGCTGAGACCTGTTTGAAAATCTCTTGGCAACTTTGTGATTATCAAAAATCGGTAAGGTTTTTTGCTGAAATTCCTGGCTAGAGATTTTACCTAGTTGAGCAAATTCTCGCAATGGACGAGTTATTAGCTCGGCAGAGCGATCAATTACTAAATAGCATGTTTGGGGAAATGAAGCTACAGCAATTGGCAATACCTGTAAATTGATCTTATCGCCTAGAGCTGAGGAGAAGAAGTTATCATCTTCTTGATCATCATTTTGATCTTCATTTTCGTCCTCATCTTGATCGTCTTGATCTTCTTCAGTATCGAAATCTTCAAGTTCATCAACCGAAGGAAGCTCTAGAATAGGTTCTTTTTCTTCCTGCTGCTGCTCTATTTTGCTGGTTTTGCTGGCTCTTTTTTTATTTAAAATTAACTGATCATACTCTGTTGCACTCAAATTGGCTTTGAGAATACGAGTGATCGTAGAAGTGCTCACATCAAAACGTTCTGCCAGCATAGAGCTTGTCAGATCGCTTTGACGATAAATCTGTATAATCTCTTCTTTTATTTGATCAGATAATTTCTTCATAAGGCTCAGCTACCTTTTATTATTACCAGAGCCAGCATCTAATTGATTTTAGGCCTAATAAAATTAAAAAGCTTGCATACTCAAAGTATCGTTTAGTATTAAAGTTATTGATTTATTTTACCTTGAAAATTCTGCAGATATGGTAATTACACAGAGTCAACCTGCCTTATTAGTTTTAGCCGATGGAAGTTCCTACAAAGGGTGGTCGTTTGGCGCGCTTGGAACAACCATTGGTGAGGTGGTTTTTAATACTGGCATGACAGGTTATCAGGAAGTCATAACAGATCCAAGCTACTGCGGGCAGATCGTCCTATTTACTTATCCTGAACTGGGAAATACTGGTGTCAATCCAGAAGATGAAGAATCTATTGCTCCCCATGTTAAAGGTGTAATTGCTCGCTCGATTGCTAAACGACCTAGTAATTGGCGCTCAACCCAGTCCCTGCCGGATTACCTGAATGATCACAAAATTCCTGCGATTTACGGAATTGATACAAGGGCAATCACTCAGAAAATTCGCTCTGCCGGAGCGATGAATGGCGCAATTTCTACCGAAATACTTGATACAGATGAATTACTAAGACTAATTCAAGATGCTCCCAGTATGTCAGGTCTCAACTTAGTCAAGGTGGTAACGACTGATAAGGTTTACCAATGGTCATCTCCAACAGATAAACAATGGGAATTTGCTCCTGAAGCGCTTGACGAGAGACAAGGTGAGCCATTAACAGTTGTAGCGATTGATTTTGGTGTTAAACGCAATATACTACGACGTTTGGCTAGTCATGGTTGTCGAGTTATAGTCGTTCCAGCTTCTACCAAGGCTGAAGATATTCTCAAATATGAACCAGATGGTATATTCCTATCCAATGGACCAGGAGATCCAGCGGCAGTTTTAGAAGGTATAGAAACAACCCAAGAGCTTTTAAAAGCAGGAAAACCCACCTTTGGAATTTGTATGGGTCATCAAATTTTAGGGCTTTCTCTGGGAGCAGAGACTTTTAAGCTAAAGTTTGGCCATCGCGGACTCAATCAACCCGCTGGCAATCCTGGTTTGGATTCTAAAGTCCAACAGATTGAAATAACTAGCCAAAACCACGGTTTTGCAGTTGCTCAAGATTCTCTATCTCAAACAGTTGAGATCACGCACTTTAATCTCAATGATCACACTGTTGCAGGTTTCAAGCACAAAGAGCTACCCTTTTTCTCTGTGCAGTATCATCCAGAAGCCAGTCCTGGTCCTCATGATGCAGATTACCTATTTGCCGAATTTGTCAAACTGATGCGCGAAAAACGAGCATAAAAAAATTAACCCCCTGCTTTTAAAGCTAGGGGGTTAATATTATCTACCAGAGCAAACCTTAGCCAAACTTGCCAGAAGTAGAGGCAATTAAGAAGGCAGCATAGGTAAAGATATAGCCTACGGTAAAGTGAGCAAGACCGACAACACGAGCTTGAACAATAGAAAGGGCAACAGGCTTATCTTTCCAGCGAACAAGGTTCGCTAGAGGAGTACGTTCATGAGCCCAAACGATTGTTTCAATCAGTTCTTGCCAGTATCCACGCCATGAGATGAGGAACATAAATCCAGTTGCCCATACAAGGTGTCCAAAGAGGAACATCCAAGCCCAGACAGATAGATTATTCACTCCATAGGGGTTGTAACCATTAATCAACTGAGCAGAGTTAGCCCAGAGATAATCACGGAACCAGCCCATCAAATAGGTGGAATTTTCATTAAATTGAGCCACGTTACCTTGCCATACGCCAAGATGTTTCCAATGCCAGTAGAAGGTCAACCAACCCAGGGTGTTTAACATCCAGAACATAGCTAGATAGAAGGAATCCCAAGCAGAGATATCACAAGTACCGCCACGGCCTGGTCCATCACAAGGGAAGGAATAACCGAAGTCTTTTTTATCGGGCATTAATTTGGAACCACGAGCATCTAGAGCGCCTTTGACCAAGATCAAAGTGGTGGTGTGCAGACCTAAAGCAATGGCATGGTGGACTAGGAAATCACCAGGACCTATTGTCAGGAAAAGAGAGTTAGTACCGCTATTGATAGCAGATAACCAACCAGGTAACCATACCGCTCCAGTGGTAGAAGCTATACTATCAGAATTAGATAAGAGAGTATCAAAACCGTAGAGGGCTTTTCCAGAAGCTGCTTGAACGAACTGAGCAAATACAGGTTCAATCAAGATTTGTTTTTCAGGAGTACCAAAGGCAACTACTACGTCGTTGTGAACATAGAGACCCAAGGTATGGAAACCGAGGAATAGAGAGACCCAACTCAAGTGAGAAATGATCGCCTCTTTATGCTCAAGCATACGTGCTAGAACATTATCTTTATTGGCTTCTGGATCATAGTCACGAACAAAGAAGATCGCGCCATGAGCAAAAGCTCCAACCATCAAGAATCCAGCAATATACTGGTGATGGGTATAGAGAGCAGCTTGGGTGGTGTAGTCCTTAGCAATAAAAGCGTAGGAAGGCAGCGCGTACATGTGCTGCGCTACCAGAGAAGTAACCACACCAAGAGAAGCTAACGCCAATCCTAATTGGAAGTGCAAGGAGTTGTTGATAGTGTCATAAAGACCCCTGTGTCCAGCTCCTAGAGCCCCGCCAAAAGGAGTACCTTTAGGAGGATTGTGAGCGTTGAGGATCTCTTTGATACTGTGTCCTATTCCCCAATTAGTGCGATACATATGACCAGCAATGATGAAGATCACAGCAATCGCTAAGTGGTGATGAGCAATATCTGTCAACCAAAGAGCTTCTGTTTGTGGATGGAAACCACCGAGGAAGGTCAAGATTGCTGTTCCAGCTCCTTGTGAAGTGCCAAAAAGATGGCCAAGGCTGTCAGGGTCTTGAGCATAGGCTCCCCAGTTTAAGCTCCAGAATGGAGCCAAACCCAATGGGTGAGGAGGAGTGGAAAGGAAATTATCCCAACCTACATGCTGACCGCGTGCTTCAGGAATAGCAACATGAACTAGGTGACCAGTCCAAGCTAGAGAGCTTACACCAAACAAGCCGGCCAAGTGGTGGTTGAGACGAGATTCAGCATTTTTGAACCAAGCCAGACTAGGACGGAATTTGGGCTGTAAGTGTAACCAGCCTGCAAACAGGAACAGAGAAGAAAGAATTAACAGGAATACTGCTCCTTGAAAGAGGTCTTGATTGGTTCTCAAACCAATGGTATAGAACCAGTGATAGACCCCAGAATAAGCAATATTAACTGGGTTAGATGCGCCAGCTTGGGTGAAAGCATCTACTGCTCCTTTACCAAACTGAGGATCCCAAATCGCATGAGCGATAGGGCGAACGTTCAACGGATCTTTGATCCATTGTTCAAAGTTACCTTGCCAAGCCACGTGGAATATGGTGCCGGAAGTCCACAGAAAAATGATGGCTAGATGACCAAAATGAGAGGCAAAAATCTTCTGATAGAGATTTTCCTCGGTCATCCCATCATGAGACTCAAAGTCATGGGCTGTGGCAATCCCGTACCATATTCTTCTGGTTGTGGGATCTTGTGCTAGATCCTGGCTAAATTTTGGAAATTTAGTTGCCATAGCTGTTTAGGAAATTCTCCTACTTTATTAAATGAGGCCAGACTGACAATTGTTGTTCTCTAGATTAGCCAATCTGAAAAGACTTCAGACTGGCTTGAAAAGATTTAGCCAATTGATATACTTCTGGCTAAGAAGAAGGCCCAAGTGGTTACGATTCCCCCTAGCAGATAGTGCGCTACACCAACAGCACGACCCTGAATAATACTCAGAGCGCGAGGCTGGATAGCAGGTCCTAAGTTCAGCTTGTTATGTGCCCATACAATTGATTCAATCAATTCTTGCCAATATCCACGTCCGCTAAATAGGAACATCAGACTGAAGGCAAAAACAAAGTGACCAGCAAGGAACATTATGCCGTAAGCAGAAAGAGCTGAACCATAGGAATTGATTACCTGAGCAGATTGTGCCCAGAGGAAATCTCTCAACCATCCGTTGATGGTAATGGCACTTTGGGCAAAATTACCAGCCGTGACATGGTTCACTGTTCCGTCAGGATTTACAGTACCCCAAACATCAGACTGCATTTTCCAACTGAAGTGGAAAATCACAATTGAAAGAGAGTTGTACATCCAGAACAGACCTAGGAAAACATGGTCCCATCCAGAAACTTGACAAGTACCTCCACGTCCTGGTCCATCGCAAGGAAAGCGGAAACCCAGTGTAGCTTTATCTGGGATCAGACGAGAGCTACGTGCGTAGAGAACCCCTTTCAACAAGATCAGTACAGTTACGTGAATAGTGAAAGCGTGGATGTGGTGAATTAAGAAGTCAGCAGTTCCCAAAGGAATTGGAGCTACAGCAACTTTTCCAGCCACAGCAATAGTGGCTCCACCAAAAGCATAGCTAGCAGGAGCTACTGCATTTAAAGCGGTTGTACCGGGAGCAGCTGCATGCAGGTGTTGAACCCATTGAGCAAATACAGGCTGCAGTTGAATTGCCGTGTCGGAGAACATATCTTGGGGACGTCCCAATGCACGCATGGTGTCATTGTGAACATACAGACCAAAACTATGGAAACCGAGGAAAATACATACCCAGTTGAGGTGGGAAATGATCGCATCGCGGTGACGTAGAACGTTATCTAGAACGTTACCAACGTTTTTGGCTGGATCATAGTCACGTACCATGAAAATAGCAGCGTGAGCACCCGCTCCAACTATCAAGAAACCGCCTATCCATGTATGGTGAGTAAACAGGGACAGTTGAGTTGCGTAGTCGATAGCTTGATAGGGGTAAGGAGGCATAGCATACATATGCTGAGCCACAATGATGGTCAAAGAACCGAGCAAAGCCAAGTTTATAGCCAGTTGAGCATGCCAAGAAGTGGTAAGGATCTCGTAGAGTCCTTTGTGTCCTTGACCACTGATCAACAGTGGATCTCTGTGAGCTTCTAGTATTTCTTTGATACTATGACCTATGCCCCAATTGGTGCGGTACATATGTCCGGCAACCAAAAAGAGAACAGCAATAGCTACATGGTGGTGAGCAATATCTGTCATCCAGAGACCACCAGTTACAGGATTCACCCCGCCTTTAAAGGTCAAAAAGTCAGAGTATACAGACCAGTTCAAAGTAAAAAAGGGAACAATCCCTTGGGAGAAACTGGGATATAACTCAGCCATCAAGTCCTTGTTAAAGAGAAATTCATGAGGCAAGGGAATATCTTTGAGAGCTGTGCCGCTATCTAAGAGCTTATTAACAGGTAGTGAAACATGAATGAGGTGACCTGCCCAAGACAAAGAACCTAGACCCAAAAGTCCGGCTAAGTGGTGATTGAGCATTGATTCAACATTCTGGAACCACTCCAGTTTAGGTGCGCTCTTGTGGTAGTGAAACCAACCCGCAAACAACATTAAAGCTGCTGCAACCAAAGCACCAATTGCTGTGACGTAGAGCTGGTAACTATTAGTAAAACCAGAAGCTCTCCAGAGGTAGAACAATCCAGATGTGATCTGAATTCCACTGAAGCCGCCGCCTACGTCTGCATTGAGAATACCTTGTCCAACTACTGGCCATACTACCTGAGCACTGGGTTTAATATGAGTGGGATCAACTAGCCATGATTCGTAGTTGGAAAAACGAGCGCCATGAAAATACATACCGCTCAGCCAAACAAAAACTACCGCAAGGTGTCCAAAGTGAGCACTGAAGATCTTCCGAGAAATATCCTCTAGGTCACTGGTTTGGCTATCAAAATCGTGAACGTTAGCGTGAAGATTCCAAATCCAAGTAGTGGTTTTTGGACCCCTAGCCAAAGTTCGGTCAAAATGGCCCGGTTTTCCCCACTTCTCAAAAGAGGTGGGAACAGGATTTTTGTCCACGGCTACTTTGACTTTGGCCTCTTTGGATGGAGGACTTGCTGTCATGAGGCTTCTCCTCGTCCTTAAAACATGAAAGAGTTTTGCTATGAGGATAGTTAAGAAAGAATATCAAAGTGATTTTGATAACTTCTCAACTCTTGGTTAAATTCCAAGTTTTTTTCTTGAAGACATTTAACTGCCTTGTTTCCGGGAAAATTCCCAGAAAGGCCTGTCTTAATGTAAAGAGTTGATTTTTCTAAATTTTGTAGAACCAACCAACTCAGCAGATAGAGCAAAAGTACGGATTTTCACCCGCTCAGTACCTAAAAAATGGGTTTATTTAGATACCGACCCATCTCTTTATAAACAAGATTTGGACTAGGAAGCTCTCTACCATTAGTTGATAATAAGACCTAGTTTAGTTAACCGTTAGTTATCCTTAACAATAATTAAAATTCCCTAAAGTTTGAGCAAAATTGCTAGAGAATAGATAGAGTATTAATGAGTTGTCACAAAAAAGCTGGAAATTATCTAATGGGAAGTCTCTGTAAATACCTGTTTGTTTGTTTGCTTGCTTTGAGTCTAGTTGCCTGTAATGGAAAATTAGAAACATCCAAACTAGTTCAAGAGCAAGCTGACAGTGTGATTCCAAAACAGGGGAAAATTACGGAAGTCTCCCCACCTGAAGTTATCCAACAGCTTCGTCTGGAGATAGACTCTTTATATCAGCCTCAAGTTTCTATAACTAGCCCTCAAAAAGATGCCGTCCTAGAAGATAGCACTGTATCTGTGACAGTCGATGTCAAAGACTTCAAAATATTCCAGAGCAAAGATTTAGGACTTGGTCCTCATTTAGAGCTTATTGTTGACAATCAAATTAAACGCTCGATTTACTCTACTAAAGATCCTGTTGTTCTGGAAAACTTGGCACCAGGAACTCATACATTGAGGCTCTTTGCCGTTAAGCCTTGGGGTGAAAGTTTTAAAAATGATGGCGCATATGCCGAAACTACTTTCCATCTTTACAGCAAAACCGGAGAAAACGCTCCAACTCCAGGTCAACCTCTTTTGACTTTCAATCAGCCCCAAGGTATTTACATGGGAGAGCCTGTTTTATTGGATTTTTATCTCACGAATGCTCCTTTACACTTGGTGGCCAAGCAAAGTGAAGAAGATGCCATAGAAAACTGGCGCATTAAGGTAACAACTAATGGCGAAATCTTTTACTTAGATCGCTGGGAGCCTATCTATCTAGCTGGTTTTAGTAAAGGAAAAAATTGGGTCCAGCTAGAATACATCAACGAAAAAGGTGTACCCATCAATAATACCTTTAATAATACTGTGCGAGTGATTGAATACCAGGCAGATGAAACTGATCCTCTTTCAAGACTTATGCGCAATGAAATTCCTCTTGATCAAGCCCGCGCTATAGTCGATCCTGATTACCAAAAACCATTACCAGCAGAACCAGATGAGCCTGTTACCCCTGAGATAGATGAGCCTTCTGCTACCACAGTAGAACCAGATGAGCCTGTTACCCCTGAGATAGAAGAGCCTTCTGACACCACAGCAGAACCGCAAGAGCCTGTTGCTCCTGAGATAGAAGAGCCTTCTGACACCACAGCAGAGCCGCAAGAGCCTGTTGCTCCTGAGATAGATGAGCCTTCTGACACCACAGCAGAACCAGATGAGCCTGTTACCCCTGAGATAGAAGAGCCTACTAAAGCGCCATCACCATCACCATCACGTCTTTTCTTTTCTTAGAAACTAGAACTACCTTCTAAGAGCGATGTAGCGGGATATTGGCAGTCGCTTGATTCTAATTCAATCTGGAGCTGCTCGAGAGCCTCTACAAAATCCTTAATCCCTTGAAACTGCCCATAAACTGAAGCAAATCGTACATAAGCAACTTCACTTTCTTTTTTGAGCTGAGCTAGAACTAGTTTGCCTATTTCCTTACTTGTAATTTCCTTTTCAGTCTTTTGTTGAAGATACCCTTCTATTTCTTCAACCAACCTCTCTAAACGGCTATGAAAAACACCTGTTTTCTCACAGGCACGAACCATACCGCGCAAAAGCTTAGAACGATCAAATAGCTCCTTGGATCCATCTTTTTTTAGAACAATAATTGGTATGAATTCAATCCTTTCATAGGTTGTAAAACGGTGTTTACAATTGAGACATTCCCGACGCCGCCGAATACTCTCTCCTGCTTCAGCAGGGCGAGATTCTAAAACTCTGCTTTCTTTATACTGACAATGAATACATTGCATAAATAAACAAAAAATTCATTTTTATTTATATATAGCAAAAATAGAGCCGTAATTACACGGCCCTATGGCATAGGTTGAAAAATTGTAACAGATTATTTATCTATTTTTCAATGCGGGGTGGCTCACGAAAGGCGATAGCAAAGAAAAGAACCGCAAGAGCCATGGCTAAAATAAGAATGTAAGCTACACTTTCCATAAAACTGCCTCAAATGTTTTGTTCAAAAATATGGTTGAGAAGATCAAGACTAGATGAATAATTCACCTCACTAAAAATAGCTTAACAAAAAATGGGAGCCCGTAGACCCCCATTTTTTTAAGATTTAGTTTCAGATAGAACCTGATGCTAAATTAAGCTTCCTTCTTACGAGTTGAGAAGTCACCAACTTTTTGGAATAGACCCCATTCAACCTGATCTTGCATGTCCTCTTCAACCCCAGCAAAAACATCCCGAAATAGAGTACGAGAGCCATGCCAAATATGACCAAAGAAGAACAACAGAGCAAACACTGCATGACCAAAGGTAAACCAGCCTCTTGGTGAGGTACGGAATACCCCATCAGAGCTTAGAGTTTCACGGTCAAATTCAAAGGCTTCACCCAATTGGGCTTTGCGTGCAAACTGTTTAACAGTAGGAGCATCAGTGAAGGTTTTACCATCTAAGGCACCACCATAGAAGCTAACTGATACGCCATTTTGCTCAATACTGAGTTTTGATTCAGAACGACGGAAAGGAATATCAGCACGTACTGTACCACTGCTGTCAGTTAAAATGACAGGGAAGGTTTCAAAGAAGTTAGGCATACGGCGAACATTGAGCACATCGCCATTTTTATCTTTGAATACAGCATGGCCAGCCCAGCTTTTGGCTATACCATCGCCACTGTCCATCATACCAACACGGAAGAGACCGCCTTTGGCTGGACTGTTGCCGATATAGTCATAGAAAGCAAGTTTCTCGGGTATTTTTGACCAAGCTTCAGAAGGTGTTTCTCCTTCAGCTAGACCAGCTTCCACGCGGCGCTGAATTTCCTGTTGGAAATAACCCTTATCCCATTGATAGCGAGTAGGTCCAAATAATTCAATTGGAGTAGTCGCACTGCCATACCACATAGTCCCTGCTACTACAAAAGCAGCAAAGAAGACAGCAGCGATACTGCTAGAGAGAACTGTTTCGATATTTCCCATTCTGAGTGCCTTATAGAGACGCTCAGGTGGACGTACAGTCAGGTGGAATAATCCTGCAATAATTCCTACAATACCGGCTGCTATGTGATGGGCAACAACACCACCAGGATTGAAGGGGTTGAATCCTTCTGGTCCCCATTCTGGCGCTACTGGTTGAACATGGCCAGTTAATCCGTAAGGATCAGATACCCACATGCCCGGACCCCATACACCTGTCAGATGGAAGGCTCCAAAACCGAAGCAAGCAAGGCCTGATAGGAATAAATGAATACCGAACATCTTGGGTAAATCCAAGGCAGGCTCACCAGTACGTGGATCTACAAACAGATCCAAGTCCCAATAAACCCAGTGCCAAACAGCAGCTAAGAAAAGTAAACCTGAGAGAATGATATGTGCAGCAGCTACTCCCTCAAAAGACCAAAAACCTGGATCAACTCCTGTTTCCCCAGTGATGCTCCAACCTCCCCAAGAACTGGTGACACCCAAACGTGCCATAAAGGGAAGTACGAACATTCCTTGTCGCCAAATAGGATTGAGAACTGGATCACTAGGATCTACTGTTGCCAATTCGTAAAGTGCCATTGACCCTGCCCAGCCTGCTACCAAGGCGGTATGCATCAGGTGGACTGAAATAAGTCGCCCGGGATCATTAATGACGACTGCGTGAACTCTATACCAAGGTAGTCCCATTGACTACATTGCCTCCAAAGATTAAGTAAGGTTTTTTGTTATTGACTTTTAGAGCTTATTTTGCTGGAATGTAGCACCCAAAGAGTGCCATTACCCTCTAAAAAGGTAGTATTACAGATTTTACCCCAATTACAAGACTTCAGAGAAGATGATCTGAGGTTTTTGTGATTAAAGCTAAATTGTCTCTTGTTCGGAGATCTTTGGTTCTTCTATTTGATCTAATGTTGTTTCATTTGTCAATGGCTCTAGTTCACTAGTCTGTTCTAGAACTGTTTCTTCAGGCTGTTTTTCTGTACCAATAGCTATCCTCTTTGGTGGAGGTAGAACTTTACCACTTCGAGCTGGAGCAGGTAAGATTTTTTCATTTTTTTTGGGTTTTTCTGAAGTTTGATCGATTGAAGTTTTCTCTCTGGGTCTAAATTCTCTTGTTGAATCTTTTTTTCCTTTATCTGAGTAAGTTTTACGAGTCGAGTCAGTTGCAGATTGGATTCTGGGAAGCTCCCATGGTATTCCTTTTTCTGTAATTTTTTTTGGCTGTCCTCCAACTTCTTCTAGATCAACTTCTAGTTGGTCTAGTTCAGCAAGTTTTTTGGCTTTTTTTTCTAGTAGAGGTGCTGAAAGTTCTGATTCTTTGATATTAAAACTGACCTCTTTACCATTGGCATTGGAAAATTTTACTTGTAATGTTTTTTTGTTGATAACTACCAGCTGGCCCTGGATCACAATTTTGATTCTCCTTAAACTTATTGGATTATTTAATCTAACCGAAAGAACCCTGAAACATCATATCACCAAAAAAAATTACTTAGCATACATTTCTCTTGCGCTGCTCCGAGATGATGTAAAGTAAATGTGAGACAGTTAGAACAAATTATTACAGTTGCAACATGGCTTATCAGCGAGTTTTACTTAAATTAAGTGGAGAAGCCCTGATGGGGGATCTCGGTTATGGAATTGATCCTAAAATTGTCGATGATATTGCCGAAGAAATTTCAGAGGTTGTCAGCTTGGGTGTTCAACTATCCATAGTTGTTGGCGGTGGTAACATTTTTCGAGGAGTCAAGGCTTCAGCCGGAGGTATGGACAGGGCTACTGGTGACTATATTGGCATGATTGCAACAGTCATGAATGCTATGACTCTTCAAGATGCATTAGAACGTCGAGAAATTCCGACTCGAGTTCTGACTGCTATTGCGATGCAAGAGGTGGCTGAAACCTACATACGTCGCCGGGCAATTCGCCATTTGGAAAAAGGCCGTGTTGTAATTTTTGGTGCAGGTTCAGGTAATCCGTTTTTTACCACAGACACAACAGCCGCTTTACGAGCTGCCGAGATTGATGCTGAAATAGTATTTAAGGCTACTAAAGTTGATGGCATTTATGACTGTGACCCCAATAAAAATCCGGATGCACGTCTCTATAAAAGTCTCAACTACGCGCATGTTCTCAATCATGATCTTCGTGTCATGGATGGAACGGCCATTGCCTTATGCAGAGAGCAAAATATTCCGATTCTAGTTTTTAATTTATCAGTACGCGGCAATATTGTCCGCGCTATCAAGGGTGAAACTGTTGGTACAATTGTAGGAGGAGTTTGTGAAGTTAGCTGAAGTTAAAGACAATATGCAAAAAAGTATTGAAGCTACTCAACGGGCATTCAATACTATTAGAACTGGCAGAGCCAATGCGTCTTTGCTAGATAGAATCACAGTAGATTACTATGGAACCGAGACGCCGCTTAAGTCTCTAGCTAACATCAGCACCCCTGATGCTACTACGATTGCAATTCAGCCCTATGACAAAAGCAGCATGGGGCAAATTGAAAAAGCAATTTCAATTTCCGATCTTGGCCTTACTCCTAATAACGACGGTCAGACCATTCGGTTAAACATACCACCATTAACCGAACAACGCCGCAAAGAATTAGCCAAACAAGCCTCCAAATTAGCCGAAGAGGGTAAAATCGCCCTGCGCAATATTCGCCGAGATGCGGTTGATGCTGTTCGTAAGCAGGAGAAAAATCGAGAAATCTCTGAAGATGAAGCAAGAGACCTTCAAGAACAAATTCAAAAAGTCACTGACCAATACACAGAAAAAGTAGAAGAACTGCTATCTAGCAAAGAGAAAGAGATTCTCACTCTTTAGATTAGAGTAAAAGTCAGAATTTCTAAGTAAAATTACTGCCTGAAAAAAAAGTTCAATTTTTTTCTCAGTAAAATTACTGAATTTTGTCTAATTTGTCTAATTTGGTCTAAAATCTTACTTTTTACATACCGACAAAAATATCTCTTTGTCATAGACAAAAATATCTCTTTGTCATAAAGTAGATCTAGTAGCTTCTTTAATGTTCTGGGTTGCGTTCTAAGTAAAATTTTGATCTGTTTAGTCGTGAGTTGCCTCTACCAAAGCTAATCCCTAAAAACAAGAGCAATAATTGACTCTTGATTTATGGTTGCCCGTAAGGCAATTCTTTTTCTCTTAATATTTTTTGAGAACTGACACATAACAGCTATGAACTTTCGGTTTAAGATGATAGAACCGGGAGGTTTTTAACTTATTTGCATTGTGCTATTGCCCTGGGGAGTAACCTAGGAGACTCTTTGAACTATCTAGAAAGTTCTCTGCAAGAGCTAGATAAAAGCCCTTATATAGAGGTAGTTCTTTGCTCCAAATGGTATAAAACTAAAGCAGTTGGTGGACCTCCTCAGCCCGACTATCTCAATGGTTGTGCCATTTTAAAGGTTAATTTATCACCAAAAGAATTACTGCATAAACTCCAAGCTGTAGAAAAGCAATTTGGCAGAGTCAGGGATATACATTGGGGTCCTAGAACTTTAGATCTTGATCTTTTACTCTATGGAGACGTAATTGTTGATTGCCCTGATTTACAGATCCCCCATCCTCGGATGAAGGAGAGATACTTTGTTCTGCTTCCGCTAAATGAGATCGCCTCTGAATGGATCGAGCCGCTCTCAGGTAAAACAATCAGAGAACTTTTAGAATGCCTATCTCTTAAAAATTGCTAAAATCATGAGCCAATCAATTGAATTAATACAAAATCGCCTAGTCTATCGAGGACGTAAGTTTGATTTTGCCGTCGACCGTCTTCGTCTACCCAATGGGATTGAAGGTGACTGGGAATATATCAAGCACCCCGGAGGGGCTTTAGCTGTGCCGATTACCCCTGATGGCAAATTAGTTCTGGTAAATCAATACCGCTTTACTCTAGGGACAAGGATTCTAGAGTTTCCAGCCGGGACCATAGAAGCCAAGGAAACACCCGATCAAACCATCTCTAGAGAACTCGAGGAGGAAACAGGCTATAGATCTAGTCAATGGAAATTTCTTGGAAAATTTGCCCTAGCTCCCGGCTACTCAGATGAATATATATATTTTTTTTTGGCAGAAGGATTAGAAAAACTAGAGCAGCCCCCCGCACAAGATGAGGATGAAGATATCGATGTTGTTTTGATGACACAGCAAGAGCTAGAACAAGAGATCCTTAAAGGTGAAAGGGTTGACGCTAAAACTATTACAGCTTTTTATCTGGCCAAGCCATTTTTAGGTTAACAATTCTTTTTTTTGTAACACCCTATGTTCATTGACAAATTTAGGAGTTGTTCGCGACAATGATTTTTACCGTTGGAGTCAACTATCAATATATGAGTATGGAAAAATTCATCAGCGTTATAACAGAGATTCCTGAAGAACTACATGAATCACTCAAGGGATATTTGGAGAACCATCCAACTTGGGATCAAGATCAAGTCTTTGTAGCGGCATTGGCTAAATTTCTGCTTCAAGAAAGCTCTAACCAAGACGGCTCGGTAAACTATAGTGACTGGAAATGCGCAAGGATATATCTAGAAACCCATTTTCGCTAATGAGTCTAGTGATTATTCCTCAATTAATTGTGGGACTAGGTAACCCAGAGAACAAATATGAAGGAACAAGACATAATATAGGCTTTGCAGCAGTTGAACAAATTGCCAACAAATGGAATTATTCTTGGCAGGACAATCGTCGCTTTACAGGGTTAATTAGCGAAGGAATTGCACCTAATAAGCAGAAAGTTCGGCTTCTCAAGCCCTTGACCTATATGAATCTTTCCGGGCAATCGGTCAGAGCCGTCGTTGATTGGTACAAATACTCCCCGGAAACTGTACTTGTTATCTATGACGATATGGATTTACCTGTAGGGAAGATGCGTATGCGTTTGGCAGGCTCTGATGGTGGACATAATGGAATGAAGTCGATTATTGCTCATCTGGGAACTCAAAAATTTCCCCGCTTACGTATAGGCATAGGCAGAGGAAATAAAGAATCTATAAACCATGTATTAGGGCGCTTTAGCCAACCCCAAGAGCAGATCATCTCTAAAGTTTTGGCACAGACAGTAGATTGTATAGAAACTAGTTTATTTGAAGGTGTAGAAAAGGCGATGAGTCTTTATAACAACAAAATAATAGAAGATAGCAATCAAATATAGCGTTGAAGAACTTCTTGAGTTTTTTTACCAGTAGTGTGCCAGCTCAATTGAGCTGCTCTCTCAAGCCCCAGGTGACTCATTTGTAAGCGCAATTGCGAATCAGCTAGCACAGTTTCTAGAGCCTCAGTGATAGATTGAACGCTGTAAGGATCAACAAGTAACCCAGCATCCCCAACTACCTCGGGCAAAGCTGAAATATTAGAAGTAATCACCGGTGTACCACAGGCCATGGCTTCTAGAGCTGGAATACCAAATCCCTCCCAAAGACTGGGAAAGACCAAAGCTTGAGCCCCACTATAAAGTGAGGGTAACTGTTGATAGGAAACATAATTTAAGAATTTTACCTGTTCCTGCACACCATGAGATTTGGCTATTTCGAGCAACTTGGGACTATATCGAGGATCTGGGGTACCCACCACATATAGTTGGTAATCACCTCTTTGAGGTAAAGCGGCAAAGGCAGCAATCAGACGGTGCAGATTTTTATAGGGATCTTGACGGCCAACATAGAGAAAATAGGATCCTTGAGAAAGGGGGGGTTGCGGTCTAAAATGAGTAGGATCATAGCCTAGGGGAATTGCCGTAATTTTTTCTGGCTCAATGTGATAGTAATCAACTATATCTTTGGCCGTTGCCTGGGAATTGCAGATAATATGCAAAGCATTTTTTAAAACAATCGGGGCATAGTGACGAAAATAATGTGAAAGCGGAGAGGTCAAACTAGGAAAACGTAGTGGAATCAAATCATGTACCATCACCACTGTTCGACATACTTGACCTAGGGGAGCTTCAGGCAGGGGTGAAAATAGTAAAGTCCCCCCTAGTTGCTGGTAAATTTTTGGTACTTGAAATTGAGTCCAAAGCAGACGAGAAAAATGCCCAACCTTACCCTGCAAAGGGGTCATATTAGAGGCAATTGGATAACAATTAAAATCTGGGTATTCTCGACTAGTAAGCAGTGTAGGATTGAGTTGCTTAAGATATGGAATAATATTACCCGCGTAGGTGGCGATCCCGGTGGGACGATCAAAAAGAATCGAAAGATTGACAATCAAATGTTGGTTGAGCACAGCTTACTAATAGAATTAATACTATTTTGCATTGGTTCTAGAAATTCTTCACTGGCAGTAACCATAGTACGAACAACATTTAGCTCCATTTTTAACTTCTCCAGGTGAAATTCCTGTTGCTCAATTTCCCTATGAAGGCTATTTTGTTGCTCGAGTGCTAGTTGATAATCAGAATTAAGTCTTTCTATAGATATAACCAAATTGGTTATATCTTGTTCTGTTTTGTTCCAATATTGCTTGAGGGTATCTTCTCTAGAATTTAATTTTGCCAGAACAGTTGTCAAGTCAATCTTTTGCTCACAGCTTCTCCCTTGTCTTAGACGTACAGCAGATATGTATTGAATCAATACATAATGCTTTTGTCTGACTGCGCGCTGCTGACCTGTCAAGGTATCTTCGAGCATTTTTTTAACTTCTTCTCGATCTAGAATCTCTCTTTCTATCGAGTTTTTTTCTGAATCAGAAGAATTGATATATCTGTTATAAAGTTCTTCTAAAGATTCTGATTCAGACATCAATTCATCTTCTTGATCTTTTACAAAAAGCGCAAGTTCTTTTAGTTCAACTTCTAAATCATCGACTATTTTTTGTAGTTGTTCTAGATTACTACTTTCAATTACTTTATGATCTACGCTCTGCTCAGAAATCTCAGCTATTGGGTAACCTGCATCGGCTAAAGCATAGGTCAAATTGACTTGGGTTTGTTTGAGAGTTTGGATCTGGAAATAGAGTCGGCCAAACCCCTGCTGTTTGGACATCAATAAGATCTTTTGTTCGGACAAACGAACTTTGAGCTGCTCTATTGATTTATCAAGTGAATATAACTTTTGTCTTTGCTGCTGCAGGATTTCCTCCTGTTGGGCAATAAGAGCGCAGGAGTGATACAGTTCTGTTTTCTTTTGCCCCAATTGGCGCCATTGACCATCCAAAAAATTTTGAGATTGCCCTAATACCAACAAAAGATCGGCTGGAGCAGAACTCTGTTGGGTTTGCATTTGCTCTCTTTGCTGCCTTAATTGCTCCCATTGATGGTCTATTTCGCGGCGCTCATCGGCAATGGTTTGATATTTTTCTGCCAAATTCTCTAGCTGCTCATACTGAGACTCCAAGGCAATTTGTCTATCGGAGAGCTCTTGAGATTGGATTTCTAAAGAACTTTTCCAACGATCTATTTCTTCTTGCTGCTGCTTAGATTTTTCTAAAAGACGCGATAACTTTTGCAGCTGCTGGATTATTCCATTACTAGCAAGCTCGGGTGAACCTTGAATCTGTCGATTACTGTTGAGGTTAAGCATCAACAAAACACCTTCGCCAAAAGGGCCAATCTCCTCAGAGATGAGTAGATCCTCATTGGGCGTGTTACTCCAACTTTGATCGGTGTTTTGTTTTGCCAGTAGTCTTAATTCAGTTTTCCAACCCGACGATATAAATCCTCTAGTCTGCTTTTTAATTTCTACCAAAAAGAGCATCTCGGGCTACTATCCTTTTGAGGTCTTACACTTGTATAGAATTATACTTCATTCCAAAAAGTATTTCTAAGCGTAATACTATAAAACAAAAATACACCCCCAAAGATGAAGATGTATTTTTATTTATTTTATTTGTAAAGCTCAGTAGCTAAACGGAAAGCCAAAATTCCAGGAAAAAGAGCAATTACAAGAGCTGTAAGAACTTGAGTTTCTGTGATAGGCATAGGTTAACGACTCCTTAATAAAAAAACACTAAATCTACTTTCTGCTATCGCGGTCAATTAAGCCAGTGTCTTGTTACAAGTTGAAATAATTTGCCTCCACTCTAACCTAAAATAAACAACCAGTGAGCATGCCTAACATCAAAATAAAACCAATAGTCACATTTTGGGCAAACATACGTCCGTAATCAAGAGGAACTAATTGAGAGTACTTGAGCCTTATATATTGCCAGATCCAGATTATGTTGGCAATAAGCCAGGCAGGCCAAAAGCTCCAGTTGAGTTTAAGCACAATTGCCATTAGAGCCAAAAAAATTGCACTCAAAGCATAGAAGAACATAATAGCTTCGGGAGCAGATTTACCAAAAAATAGAGCCGCTGAATTGACCCCTATTTTGCGATCATCATCTCTATCCGCCATTGCATAGACCGTATCAAAGCCCAATGTCCAGGTGATAGTAGCTAGCCATAGCAATATAGTAGAAACTTCTATTTTTGCTGTGACTGCGCTCCAGCTAATTAATACGGCAAAGCCCCAAGCCACAGCTAAAACCAATTGAGGTACAGGAAAAACCCTTTTAGCCAAGGGATAAATTACTATCACGGGAACTGCCAGAGCTGATAACCAGAAACTCAAGGGATTGAGATAAAAGGCAAACATTGCGGCAGAAAAGAGCGAGAGCAAGCCCACACCTATGGCAACTTTAAGAGAAAGGCTCTTAGAAGCTAGTGGACGAGTTTTGGTCCGCTCCACCAAAGGATCTAGATTGCGATCCCAAATATCATTGATTACGCAACCTGCTCCACTAGTTGCCATCGTACCAACTATAATTATTCCTACTAGTTGCCAGGGCGGCCTTCCAGCAGAAGCGAGAATCACTGCCCAAAGCGCAGGTATCATCAGAATCAAACGCCCAGCTGGCTTGTCCCAACGTAACAGGCGAATAACAGTTAACCAAACTGGTTCAGGTGAAATCATACAGAAACTAGATTAAAAAAACAAGAACACAGCGAATAAATATTATAATTGTCGTCAAGTTTTATTCGATATTTTTATTTAACAGAATTACTTTATTTCCTTGCGCTCTTCATGGTTACTACCCTACAGATATCCCAAGACAGTTCTCTCTCTAATAATAAAGGTTGCATTATTCTAGCTGCCATAGATATTGGCACCAATTCGGTTCATATGATTGTTGTGCGCATTGATCCGGCTCTTTCGGCTTTTAGTACTATTGCTAGAGAAAAAGAAACCGTTAGATTAGGAGATCGTGACTCTAAAACAGGCAATCTGACTCAAGAGTCCATGGAAAGAACCATTGCGGCACTGCAAAGATGTTGTGAGCTGGCCAATTCTTTAGAAGCCAATCACATAGTCGCTGTTGCCACTAGCGCCACTAGAGAAGCGCCCAATGGGAAAGAATTTCTCCAGCAGATCAAAGAGAAAATTGGTATCAATGTAGATCTAATATCTGGCCAAGAAGAAGCCCGCAGAATATATCTTGGCGTTCTCTCAGGTATGGATTTTAACGAAAAACCCCACATCATTATCGATATTGGGGGAGGTTCGACTGAACTGATTTTAGGAGATAGTGAAGATTCCAGGTTTTTAAGCAGTACAAAAGTAGGCGCTGTGCGGCTCACTCAAGAATTTGTCAAAAACGATCCCATCAGTCTGACTGAGCAAGTTGCCATGAAGGCTTACATTCAGGGGATGTTAGAAAGACCCATAGATGATCTCAAATCGCAAATGTCTGATGGCTTGGAATTTGGATTAATAGGCACTTCAGGCACTATTGAAACCCTCTCAACTGTTCATGCGATGAGCAAACTAGGCTATGTTCCTAGTCCACTCAATGGATATCAGATGAAGCGGCGCGATATCCGCGAGATGGTACGCAACTTTGCCAATCTCTCTTGTAGCGCTAGGGCGATGATTCCAGGGGTTTCCGAACGGCGGAGTGAAATTATCTTTGCTGGTTCTTTGGTTCTGTTAGAGACAATGAATATGTTGGGGATTGAAACAATCACCCTCTGTGAAAGAGCCCTCAGAGAAGGCATTATTGTAGATTGGATGCTAACTCATGGCTATATTGACAGTCGCCTTAGCTATCAAAGCGACGTGCGCAATCGCAGCGTTATGAAAATAGCCCGCAAGTACCAAAGCGATCTCGAACATGCTGAACATGTGAGCAGTTTTGCCCTTTCCCTTTTTGAACAAACCCAAGGTATTCTCCATAGCTGGGGAACAGCAGAAAAAGAACTACTCTGGGCGGCTGCTATTTTACATAATTGCGGGATCCATATCAGCCATTCGGCCCATCACAAACATTCTTACTATCTTATTCGCAATGCTGAACTACTTGGCTATACCGAAATAGAATTGGAGCTAATTGCCAATATTGCCCGCTATCATCGCCGAAGTAAACCTAAACGCAGGCATGAGGCATATGGACAACTCAGCGATCCTCAAAAACAATTAGTACGTGAATTGAGTGCCATTTTACGGCTTGCTGTTGCCTTAGATCGCCGGCAAACTGGGGCAATTGCTCAAGTAGATTGTAAGTACGATTCCGAATATCGCACCCTTCATCTGCACTTGTTTCCGCAATTAGCCGATGACGACTGTTCCCTAGAGTTGTGGAGCCTCAATTACAAAAAACCAGTTTTTGAAGAAGAATTTAAGATCAAACTGGTCACTACCCTAGCTAGAATGCCCTTGCAGTTAACTAATTAGAATTTTTCTGAAGTTTTAATAGTTCCCCTTTAGCGGCTTGATAAACTTCTTGGTTATCTTGCTGATTGGCTAAACTCATTGCCTTGCGGAAATTAGCAATTGCACTTTCTTTTTGACCTAGTTCTAGTAGTAAGAGAGCTTGGTTGAAGTAGGCATCAAGATACTCAGGCTGAAGTTTAATAGCGCTGTTGAAATATTTTTTTGCCTGATTGTACTCACCTAAATTCATATAGGCTAGTCCGAGATTATTAAAAGCCAAGGAATTTACAGGATCAATGTTGAGCACCTTTTGATAGTCACTCATTGCCTTGGTATACTCTTCGAGTTCTAAATAGACATTGCCACGATTAACATAGGCCTCGACAAATTGCTTATTTAAAGAGATAGCCGTACTAAAGTCCTCAATTGCCCTCTCCTTTTGGTGTAGATGATAATAGGTCAATCCTCTATTGAAATAAGCATCTACTGCCTGGGCATCAAGACGTACTGCTTCGGTCAAATCAGTTAAGGCTTGGCTATATTGGCCTTGACTGTTTTTCTCTAGAGCTTGCTGGACTAAAATCTTAGAAGAATTTTTTTCACTAATTGTGGTCTGATTGGCTAGACCATCTGAGCACAAGAGCGTGAGCTGTCCAAGAGCAATGAGCGATCCAAGTAGTAAAATTTTTTTGAAATACATAGCCTAAATAATCTCTTGTTTTATGCTAGAGACAAATATAAATCAACAATAACACTAGATCATGAATAGAAAACCTAGAATCGGCTATCTTTTTTTTATTGGCCTTTTGGCTACATTTATCTTTTATCTTTTAAGAGGACTACAAATTGTAACCTTCTTGCCCGGCTCAATATTGATATGGCTAGCTATCTTAACTGTGATTTTGGGTTTTGTCTATCTTGTTGAAAGTGCTAGGAAATTTTAGCAAACTCTTTTGCACAAAAACGTTCTATAAAACGTACAAATATCTCAACCCCCATGGTCAAAGATGCTTCATCAAAATCAAAACGAGGGTGATGATGAGGATAGTCAAGTCCCTTGAGTTGGTTAGCTGCTCCCAGAAAAAAGAAACAACCCTGAACCTCTTGTAAGAAAAAGGACATATCTTCTCCCCACAATATCTGACATTGCGAGATGATAGATTGCTCAGTTTCGACTACATCCAAGGCAACTTCGCTGACTATTTTAGTTATTTCGGGATCATTGATCACTGGAGGATAGTATTCCTTGTAATCCAGTTCATAGCTTGCCCCATGAGCTTGAGTGATCCCTGAAACTATAGTGGCTAATCGTTTCTCAAAATAACCGCGGTATTTAGGATTGAAGTAGCGAATAGTTCCACTAATTTTGGCTTCTCCAGCAATCACATTGGGAGCAGAACCAGCTTGAAAACTACCTACAGTAACTACAGCCGATTCAATAGGATCAACATTACGTGAGACTATTGTCTGCAAGGCATTGACTACTTGAGAGCCAACAACAATACTATCAATAGTCTGCTGTGGAACTGCGCCATGACCACCTTTACCTTGAATCTTCAGATGAAATATTTCTGCAGCTCCCATGATAGGACCACTACGCACCCCTACAACTCCTAAGGGAAGATTATTGGAAAGATGTAAACCAATGATAACATCTACATCCGGATTTTTGAGCACACCTTGCTCAATCATTGGTTTAGCGCCGCCAGGACCTTCTTCAGCCGGTTGGAAAATGATTTTTACCCTACCGGAGAGCTTATGGCGATTATTCGCCCAATAATAGGCAACTCCCAAAGCAATTGCTGTATGTCCATCATGCCCGCAAGCATGCATTCTGCCTTGATGCACTGAGCGATAACTCACCTCATTTTCTTCTTGGATTGGCAAGGCATCCATATCAGCTCTCAAGGCAATAGTTGGCCCTGGTAAATCTCCCTCTATCAGAACTACAATTCCAGTTTTAGCGATCCCAACTTGAGGCTCAAGTCCTATATCTCTGAGCTTTTGCTCAACAAATTCTGCTGTTAGAACTTCCAGAAAACCTAGTTCTGGATATTGGTGCAAATGACGTCTCCAGTCGATTATTTTTGGCTCTAATTGCTGAATTTGGGGACGAATTTTAGGAAAATCTATAGTAGTACTCATAAGTTAGATATAAAAAAGGGGGACTAAAATATATAGTCTCCCTTTACATTCTATGATCTATTTTTTAAGCTTGATAGAAAAAACTTAAATGATACAGAGTTTGTTTCCAAGGGTGGGCCTGAACTTCACGAA